>Ga0315270_10000775_pt1 | contig 17142 bp, 21 predicted proteins | sample C1_bottom_MG_FD_204932 | JGI IMG/M metagenome (GOLD analysis project Ga0315270, IMG submission 204932) | Sediment microbial communities from Yellowstone Lake, YNP, Wyoming, USA - C1_bottom | ecosystem: Environmental > Aquatic > Freshwater > Lake > Sediment | place: USA: Wyoming | collected...
CGATGGACGGCGGAGCTGGGCGGCGCCTGCGGCAGGTGGGACGCGGAGAGGGGCGCCTCTGGCGCGGTGGTCCGCGTGTGCGCTGCGCGCCACCTCCGGATGCGCGAAGGGCGCCCTGTCGGGCGCCCTTCGGTCGGCTGGCGGTGGCGGTGGGATTTGAACTCCCGGGCCCCGTGTACGGCGGGTTCCGATGCGTGGTGACGCGTTATGCATCGTCGCAGGTCAGAGGGTTTTGGATGTCCCTTGGTGACCCCCACTGGCCACCGATGTCCAGAGGTTCTGTGACCAGTTCTGTGACCAGTGCCGTGATCACAGGAGGAACGGTCGAGCCCTTCCGGCGTCGCCGACGTCGCCACGGAGGGGACTCAGCGCGCGGCCAAGCCGTGCCGTATGGGCGGTCCGTCCTGCGGGTCGGCCGACTGGTGTCAGTCCTGGCCGAGGAGCTTGATCACGGCTGTCTCCAGCGGGTCGAGGTTCTCCCGAACGGTCGCGTGAACGATCTTCGGGACGATGCGGAAGTACTCGTGGCCGAGCACATCGCGCAGGCCCTTGACCGCCCTCCAGTCGACCTCCGGCGCGAGCGCCAGTAGGTCATCCGGGAGGTCCTTGGCGGCCTCCCCGATCACGAAGAGGTTCCGCTCGACGGCAGCGAACGCCGTCTCCACGAGCTCCCGATCGCCCGCCTCGTCGCCCCGCTGAAGGAGGACGTCGGCGTTACGGGCCTTGCGGATGCAGTCGAGGATGTCGCGGAGCCGGTCCGCGGGGTCGCGGCTCACAGCGGGACCGCTTGAGCTTCGGCCTCGACGCGGACGTCCTCGCGCAGCAACGCCAGGGTCGCGACGTCGACGTCACGATCGAGGAGGTCGCGGACCTCGGCGCGGAACCCAGCGAGCGGACCGAGGCCGTAGCGCTCAGCGTCGAAGTCGACGAGCAGGTCGATGTCGGAGTCCGGTCGCGCGTCCCCCCGGGCAGCCGACCCGAAGACACGCACGTTGCGGATGCCGTACCCAGCGGCAGCCTTGCGGATCTCGGCCTGCCGGGTGCGGACCTCAGCGAGCACCGCGCCGCCGGCAGGGGGAGCGGATCGCAGGACGGCTTCGAGGCTGAACCCGGCCGCGCGGACAATCTTGTCCAAGGTCCGCACGGAAGGGGACTTCGCCCCTGACTCGTAGGCGGCCAATGTCGGCTGCGACGTGCCGGCAGCGCGAGCAAGCGCCGCCTGGGTCAAACCGGCCCTGGCGCGCGCATCCCTGACGATCGCTGCTGCATCCATCACCCGCCATCATATCCGTACCGATATTGTTCGTCCAGAGCTCAATCCCACTCTCAAGCAGCGAATGCATCGACGTCAGTCCTGATCCCGCGTCCGTCCAGCGGGCCGCCGAGAGGTCGAACCAGTCGAGCTTCTGTCACGGGTGAAACATGCGCCAACCCGATGCACCCGTCACTTACGGGCGCTCGAACCTCTGGCGACAGATGTCGCCTTCCGCCCGTGAACCGCCTTCTTCTTCCCACATGCACGCCGCGCAGGCGGTCCAGTCCCGTTGTTCGGGGGCCGGGTGTTCGCTGGGTCGATGCCCGCATTGCAGGCAGTTCGGTTCGCCCAAGTCCCAGCTCTCTCTCTCACGCGGCGCTTGGCGATTCCACCTGGGCATCGAGACATGATGCCCAGGTGGCGGAGGCCAGAGCGAGCGAGAACGGTTCCCCTCTGCGTGCCCCGCAGTGGCACGCTGATGGCATGCCTCGCTGCTTACGCCCAGGTGGGTAGGTCTTCGAACCAGAGCGTTGTTCCGTCGGGACTCGGCTCGTGCGGCTCGTCGACAGCCAGGCGAAGAGCGAAGGCCGCACCGTCCAGGTCGCCGCTCTGCTTGAGCAAGCGCGACAGCGGCATCAAGAGCCCGAAATGGTTGGAGGCCTGTCGCCAGGTCATGCGGACGGCGGCCTCATCGTTCCCTGCCAAGCCGCCCTCTCGGCTCACCCACACGGCTTCGAGTTCCCCCACCTCCCCACCCAGTGGTTCGAGAGCCGCCGACGACCTGAACCGGTCGATGATCTGGACGACCTGCTCCATCGACTGCGTTCCCCGTGGCGTCGGCACTCGATCAGAGTGCCGCAGCGCGGAGTGGTGGCGCGAGCGAGAACAGGTAGGCACATCTGCTCGCCGGGCGTTTGACGGCGATACTGGTCCGTGTGGTGAGTTTCCTCCTGTCCGTGACCTTCTCGTGTGGGCTTGTGATCGCGGTGGCGCACGTGATCAACCGACCATTCATCGCACCGGTCTATGACGTCGTCCTGAACCTCATTGCCTTCGCCAGCGCGGTCGGAGCATCTCTCCTGCTCGGGCATTGGACACCGGCGCTGTTGTCGGCTTCCGCGATCCTGTGCTGGCTCATCCTCGCCCGCAGGACCTACCTATCCCGCCGGTCCGAAGCCGATTCCGGGCTGGCGGCTAGCGACAGCGAATGAGTCAGGACGGGCGGTAGCGCGGCGGGAACCGGGGGGGCGGAACCGCACATCGCGCGCGCCTCATTGGGCGAGCGCCGCTCGGCCTTCCCGTGTCGCGTAGTAGACGAGGACGAAGGCGGCGAGGGGATCGGCCCACCACCAGCCCAGGCTCGCGTTGAGCAAGAGGCCGACCAGGACGGCGGTGGCGAGGACCCCGTCGATGAGGGTCACCCGGCCCTCGGTCAGCAACACGGGATTGTCCAGTGCTCGCCCGGTGCGGGCCTTTCCGGCGGCGAGCGCGAACATGACCAGAGCCGTGACCCCCGTCCACGCCATTCCCACCGGACTGGGGTGTGGAGCGAATCGGGTCACCAGCACGATCAGGCTCTGAACCGCGAGGTACGTCGCCAGCAGCAGGAACGCTACGCCGATGAGACGGAGCGCCTTGCGTTGCCGTTCCTCGCCGGTGCCGGACAACTCCCAGATCACGACGGTGCTCGCTCCGATCTCGATCAGTGAGTCCAGACCGAAGCCAGCCAGCGCGACCGATCGGGCAGCGAGGGCAGCGGCCGTCAAGATCAACACGCCTACGACGTTCCACCCCAGCGTGATCGACTCCAGAACATACCCACGTCGCAGCAGACGGGTTTGCGGTGAAGGCAGCATCTCGCTCACCGGCCCATCCAACCGCACGGCCGTCTTCTGCCCTGACGATGGACGAGGCGAGCACGTTGTGCGTTACGGAGCGGGCGAGACAATCCGGGCTGTGTAGCGCGTGGACCATGACGTCGTGTCTCGACCCTCCACCACGCGAGTCAGAATGCCGCTTCGTTCAACTCTAAGGAGCGAAATCGGCACCTACTCGCGTGCCCCGAGGACGGCAACCAACTCGTCGACCGTCGGTGACCCGGCGAGCCCCTTCTCGGTGCGATAGACCCGGCAGGTCAAGCCGAACGAACTCGCAGCACTGCCCGCGAACGGGTCCACCCCGTCGATGAGGATCGTGGGAGAACCAAGGAAGTGCGCCGCTTGCGCCTCCTCGTCGGTGGTGACGAGAACCCGTTCCACGATCTGGTCAGGGTTGCCGACCAGGCTCAGCGCCTCGGTCAGCCGGGCATCTGCGATCTGCCAGTTGGGGCAGTCGTCGAAGTAGAGCAGCGAAATCTTCACCCGAGTCAGAATGCCCGGATATTGGTGCGCTTGCACACGCTCGGGTGGGTGAGTTGCCCCGGCGTTCGGCCGATCGAGTCAGGACCTGCTCCCTGCTTCTGGAGGTATCCGAACCCGACCGCGGCCGCGGAGGTCATCGCTAAGCGCAACGGCGTGGGCGCTGAAACGGTGCGACGGCTGTGGGTGCAGTCCCAGATCGACGGTGGCCAGCGTCGCGGTGCAACGACCGAGGAGCTCGCGGAGATCCGGGACCTGAAGGCCAAGGTCCGACGGCTCGAGGAGGACAACGACATCCTCCGCCGGGCGTCGGTTTTCTTCGCGGGGGAACTCGACCCCCGCAATCGTTGATCGTCGCGTTCATCGACGAGTGCCGCGAGGCTGGTCATGCGGTCGAGTCGATCTGCCGGGTCCTGCGCGAGCAGGGCTGCCAGATCGCCGCACGGACCTACCGGGCCTGGAGCGAACCCGGGCAGCAGGTCGCTGCCCGGACCGTCACCGACGCGGTGGTGATGGACACCGTCCGGGACCTGGCCTGGACCGTCGATGCGGACGGCCCGCTGGCCGGGGTCCGACGCCTGACCCCTGAGGGCCTCTATGGCCGGCGCAAGATGACTTCGCTCGTTCAGCGTCGCCTCCCAGCCGCGTCCCCGGGCTCGGTGGACCGAGCGATGAAGACGCTGGGCCTCAACGGGATCCGGCGCAGCAAGGGCGTCCGGACAACGATCCCGGGCAAGGACGGGCGCCGCGCCGGCGACCTGCTCAACCGCGACTTCAGCGCGGCCGCCCCGAACCGGACCTGGGTCATGGACTTCACCTACGTGCGGACCTGGGCCGGGTTCGTCTACGTCTCGTTCGTCGTCGACGTGTTCGCCCAGAAGATCGTGGGCTGGCAGTGCGCCACCAGCAAGGACGTCGAGCTGGTCATGACCCCGCTGCGGATGGCGACCTGGCAACGCCGCCGCGAGGGGCACCCCGTCGAGCGCGGCGAGCTGATCGGTCACGCCGACGCCGGCTCGCAGTACACGTCGATCAAGTTCACCGACCACCTCGACCTCGAGGGCATCCGGCCCTCGATCGGGTCGGTCGCCGACGCGTATGACAACGCCCTGATGGAGTGCGTGATCGGACTGTTCAAGACCGAGTGCATCCGCACCACGGTCTTCCACCACGGCCCCTACCGGCACGTCAGCGACGTCGAGTGGGCCACCGCAGGCTGGGTCGACTGGTTCAACAACCGGCGCCTGCACAGTAGCCTCGATTACCTGACCCCCGAAGAGTTCGAGCAAGCCCACTACGCGGCCCTCAACCGAGAGCCGCAACCCGTATAGGAGCGGCAGAGAACCTCGGGCGCTTCAGTATGCCGCCGCGGCCGGCGCGACGCTGCCCGAACTCATGGCACGCCTTGGCCACGCCACCTCCCTCCGCTCTCGTCTATTTCCACGCCCGAACCGACCGCAACCAGGCCTTGACCCAGGCACTCAACACCGAGATGCGGACGAGACTCGACGACTGAGCTGTCTATCGAGCGCGTCGTTCCTGGCCTCCGGCCCGCGCGCAGCGGTCTTGCGAGTTCCGCGTCGCGGGGGATGAGGGGTCTGGTTCGGGACCGGCCACGTCCCGTACCCCCGGGAACGAGTGAGCGGTCCGAAAGCTCGAGCGACGCCGCCCACAAACCTCACAAACGGCTGTGAATTTGTAACAAGGATTCGTTGACAGTTCCCATCAGCCGCTCTACCTTGGGCGACATGTCCAGCCGCCGGAGCGAGATCGCCGCGCTGCTGGCGACCGCCGGCGAGGCCTCGATCGCCTCTCTCGCAAGCCGTTTCGGCGTTTCGGAGATGACCATCCGTCGCGACCTGGAAGCGCTCGAGGCCGAAGGTGGCATCCGACGCGTCCGAGGCGGCGCGATCTCGGTCGTCTCGCGCTCCTACGAACCGCCCATCGTGGAACGGGCCTTGGCGTCCGCAGCCGCGAAGCGCGCGATCGGCCAGGCTGCGGCGTCGCTGCTCTCCGACGGTGAGATCGCGATCCTCGATGTAGGCACGACGACCCTTGAGCTCGCGCGCGCACTATCCGGGCATCGCTCCATGACCGTGGTGACTGCCAGCCTCCTCGTGGCGGGGGAGCTCGCGAATGCCACTGGGATCCGCACCCTCGTGACGGGCGGTGTGCTGCGTCCCGGGGAGCTGAGTCTCATCGGGCATCGCGCCGAGGAGTCGTTCGCCGACATCAACTGCGACACCGTCTTCTTGGGCGTCGCAGGCATCGACGCCGACCGCGGGCTCACCGAGTACAACCTCGACGACGCGCGGGTGAAGCGCGCTGCCCTCTCGGCGGCACGACGCTGTGTCGTGCTTGCCGATCAGACGAAGCTCGGGCGCGTCACTTTCGCCAGCGTGGCGCCGCTTAGCGTCGTCGACGTCCTCGTGACCGACGCAGACCCAGACCACCCCGTTGTCGTCCAGGCCGCTGACACCGGAGTTGAGATCGTCCACGCGGCTGTCGTCGATCAGGAGAAATCGTGACCTCGCGCTTCGCCCGCATCTTCCCCGGTATTGACAAGCCGCTCATTGCGATGGCTCACGTGCCGCCGCTGCCGGGCACGCCGCTCTACGATTCTGCCGCTGGCGTTCGGGGTCTCGTCGACCAGGTGAAGCGCGACACCGAGATCATCCTCGCTGCTGGCTTTGATGCAGTGCTCTTCTGCAACGAGGGCGACCGCCCGTACCAACTGCACGCCGGACTCGAGGCTTCGGCTGTCATGGCGCGAGTGGTGACGGAGTGCCGACCCACAGACAGGCCCTTCGGCGTCGATTTCCTGTGGGATCCGGCGTGTGCGCTCGCTGCCGCCGTCGCCACGGACGCGTTCTTCATGCGTGAGGTGCTGACCGGGGTGTGGGAGTCCGACATGGGACTCTGGCAGCCCGATGCCGCAGCCATCCTGCGTGAACGCCGTCGTCTCGATCGTGACGACTTGGCGATCTTCATGAACATCACGCCAGAGTTCGCCAGCCCGATCGGCTCCCGCACACCGGCCCAGACGGCGCGGTCGACCGTCGTATCGAGCCTGCCGGACGCGATCCTCGTGTCGGGGCCGATGGCTGGCGCGGAGCCTTCGGTGTCCACGCTCGCCGACGTCCGTGCGGCGGTTCCCGCCGAGGTCCCCGTTCTCCTCAACACCGGAGCCAAGGCCGCGACCATCGCGACGTACCTCGAGCACGCCGACGGCTGTATCGTCGGCAGCGACCTGAAGGTCGACGGCTACACGTGGAACCCGGTGGACCCCGAGCGCGCCCGCCGGTTCATCGAGGCCGCACGTGGCTGATCGGGTCCTGCTCCTCGGCGTCGACCTGGGGTCGTCCGCCACCAAGGCCGTGCTGCTCGAGCCCGGCCGCGGTGTCGTCGCGTCCTCCAGTCGCCCCGTCGAGCTGCACTCACCGCACCCGGGATGGGCGGAGGCCGACCCCGGGGACTGGTGGCGCAATCTCACCGAGCTCGTGCCGGACTTGCTGACTCAGGCCGGTTCCGGCCCGACCGCGATCGCGGCCGTCGCCGTGGCAGGGATGGTCCCGGCCGTCGTGTGCATCGACGGCGACGGGCGACCGCTGGGCCGAGCCATGCTGCAGAACGATGCCCGCGCCGTAACCCAGATCAGCGCCATGGCGGACGAGCTCGTCGACGCCGACCTCCTGGAGCGCACCGGGTCGGAGCTGTCGCAGCAGTCGGTCGGACCCTCGCTCCGATGGCTCGCCGAGCACGAGCCCGAGGTCTGGTCGCGCACCCGGCACGTGCTGGGGTCCTACGACTGGCTCGCCGTCGCGCTCGGAGCGTTGCCGCACGTCGAACGCAACTGGGCCATCGAGAGCGGAATGTTCGCGCTCGACCTGACGCCCGTGACCGACGTGCTCGAGTCGTCGGGCGCCGGTGCCGACGTCCTTCCCCGCGTCGCGATACCCGGAAGCGTCGTCGGCAACGTCTCCGAGGAAGCGGCGCTCGCAACCGGACTCGTCGCGGGGACCCCGATCGTCGTCGGCGGCGCCGACCACGTCATGTCGGCGTTCGGCGCCGGCCTGTTCGCACCGGGCGACTGGCTCATCAAGCTCGGCGGCGCAGGCGATGTCCTGGCGGTCACCGAGGGGACGTTCCTCGACTCGCGCCTCTACCTCGACGCCCATCCGCAAGACGGGTTGTGGCTCCCCAACGGGTGCATGGCCACGAGCGGCTCGCTGCTGCGCTGGCTGCAACAGATCCTGGGCGGCGTCGACCTGCTCACGCTGGATGCCGAGGCGGCGGACGTCGAGCCCGCGTCACTGCTGTGCCTCCCCTACTTCCTCGGCGAGAAGTCGCCGCTGCACGACCCGGACGCGCGGGGTGCGTTCGTGGGTCTGCACCTCGGCACCACGCGCGGGGGCCTGCACCGTGCGTCGTTGGAGGCGATCGCCTACGGCTTCCGCCAGCACGTGGACATCTTCGCCGAGCGGGGCGTCGTCCTGGGCGACCCCCGGGTCACCAACGGTGGTTCCTCGTCGGTGCTGTGGAAGCACATCCTCGCGGACGTCCTCGAGCGTCCGCTTGTGCCCGTCATCGACCACCCGGGCGCGTCGCTCGGTGCTGCCGTAGCCGCAGGCCTTGGCGTGGGCGCGTTCCAGTCGTGGGACGTCATGCGCGACTTCGTGCGACTCGGAACGCCGATCGAACCGGACCCGTCAACCAGCAACCGCTACGAGGAGGGGTATCGCATGTACTGCGACCTCGAACCGGCACTCCGTCCCTTCTCCCACGCACTGGCCCGGCGAGGCCGGTCATGACCCCCGTCGCCGTCGTCACGGGCGCCGGCTCCGGCATCGGCGCCGCGATCGCCCGAGAGCTGGGGGCCCGCGGTCACCGCGTCGTGGTCAGCGACCTCAACCCGGAGGCAGCCGCCGCCGTCGCGGCCTCAATCCCGGACGCGGTTGCGCGCAAGCTGGACGTCACCGACATCGACCGGTGCCGCTGGCTCGCCGAAGGCGTGGCGGACGACTTCGGGTCCCTCGACGTCTGGGTCTCCAACGCCGGCGTTTCGAGGATGCTCGCGTTCACCGAGGTCTCGGAGGCCGACTACGACTTCACCCTCGGCGTGAACCTCAAAGGAGTGTTCTTCGCGTCCCAGGCAGCGGCGCGGGCGATGCTCAGGCTCGGCCGCCCGGCTGTGATCGTCAACATCGCGTCGATGGCCGGCAAGCAGGGCAGGGTGCCGTATCTCGCGGACTACGTCGCGAGCAAGTTCGGCGTCGTCGGTCTCACGCAGGCGATGGCCTTCGAACTGGCCTCGTCAGGCATCCGCGTCAACAGCGTGTGCCCCGGCTACGTGGCGACGCCCATGCAGTCCCGGGAGCTCGCCTGGGAGGCCGAGCTCCGGGGCATCGCGCCAGACGCCGTACGCGAGCTCTGGATCGCCGACACGCCCATGGGTCGCCTAGAACAGCCGGAGGACGTCGCCCGCGTGGTCGCCTTCCTCGCCGGGCCCGACGCCGAATTCCTCACGGGGGAGTCCATCGCCGTCAACGGCGGCGCGTTCATGGACTGACCCACCTCAATCACCAGCACGTCCAACCACTCAGGGAGAAACCGATGGGCAGCACTCTCCGCCGACGAGCCATGCTGGCAGCAGGGCTCAGCGCCGTAATCGGCCTCACGGCCGCGTGCAGCAGCGGCACCACCACTGGCACGGACTCGGGATCAGCCGCGCCGTCGGCGTCCGGATCCGTACCGACGACCGTCTCGGGCACTGTGCGGGTGCTCATGGAGGGTGTGCCGGACACCGACGTCGTCAAGGCGATGCTGCCGGAGTTCAACAAGGTGTACCCGAACGTCAACGTGCAGATCGAGTCGATCGTCTACGACCAGATCAAGGACAAGATCGTCGCGTCGTTCCAGGCACCGCAGCCGACGTACGACCTGGCCATCATCGACAACCCCTGGATGGGCGACTTCGCCCGGGCCGGATTCCTCGCCCCGCTCGACGACCGTATCGCCGCCACCCCCGGGTACAACTACGACGACTTCGCCAAGCCGTTGCGCGACATCGGCACCGTCGACGGCAAGGTCTACGGCGTTCCCTTCTACAACTACGGGCTCGGCCTGATCTTCCGCAAGGATCTCTACGCCAAGGCCGGGCTCCAGCCGCCCACGACTTTGGACGAGCTCGCCGCGGACGCCGCCAAGCTGAACACTGCTGGCACGGCCGGCATCGCGATGCAGCCGCAGCGCGGCTACAAGGCCTTCGAGGAGTGGGGCAACTACCTCTTCGCGGCCGGCGGCTCCATTTACGGGAGCGACAACAAGGTTCACATCAACACTCCCGAGGGCAAGAAGGCGCTCGAGACCTACATCTCCATGTACAAGTCGAGCGCTCCCGCGAACAGCCTCAACTGGGCCTTCGACGAGGCGCTGCGCTCGGTGTCGGCCGGCAAGTCCGCGCAGATGGTGTCCTACAACTGGATGCTGCCGACCCTGAACAAGAGCGGTGGCCAGTCCGGCGCGCTGGCAGGTAACTTCGCGCTGTCGACGATGCCAGGCGGCAAGCAGGTGCTCGGACTCTGGGACTGGGCCATCCCGGCCAACTCCAAGGTCAGCGACGCCGACTGGGCGTTCGTCTCGTGGCTGACCTCGCCGTCGGGCGAGAAGGCCCGGGTTATCGCGGGCGGTGCGCCGACACGGAACAGCATCCTGACCGACCCAGAGGTCGCGGCGAAGGGCTACGGCGCCGAGTACTACGCGGCGGTCGCCAAGATCCTGGGCAACTCGGCTCCGCTGTGCTCCGGCTCCAACTGCGACGAGATGATCACCGCCGTCGGCACCGAGATCAACGCCGCCGTCGCCGGTCAGGAGTCGGTGGACGACGCACTCAAGAACGCCGAGGACAAGGCCAACCAGATCCAGGCGCAGTAGCACCAGCCACATCAGTCACGACGTCGATGCTGGAAGGAGGGAAGGGAGTGTCCTTCCGCAACCGCATGCTCGCACCGCTGCTCGTCCTGTTCGCAGCCGCGGTGGGATACCCCCTGATCTACAGCTTCTACCTGTCGCTGACGAACTACAGCATCATCCACCCGAAGACCACGCACCTCGTCGGCGCCGACCAGTACGTCCGGGCTATCCACGACCCGGATTACTGGTCGGCGCTGAGGGTGACGTTCATCTTCGTGATCTGCTCGGTGCTACTCGAGCTCTGTGTCGGGATGGCCCTGGCCCTCGCCCTCCAGCGGCAGCGGTGGGCACGCAACTTCACCCGCTCGTTCCTTCTCAGCCCGATGTTCGTGACGCCGATCGCCGTCGGCCTCATGTTCCGGTTCCTGCTCAACCAACAACTAGGCGTCATCCCCACGCTGCTCGCCAAGGTGGGCGTCACGTACGACTTCTTCGGCGTCGATCGCGCCCTGTTCTCACTCGTCGTCATCGACGTGTGGCAGTGGACGCCGTTCATGGTCCTGCTCCTGCTCGCCGGACTGGAGAGCCTGCCCCGGCAGCCGTTCGAGGCGGCGCGAGTCGACGGTGCGTCGCCGTTCTACACGTTCCGGCGTATCACCGTGCCCATGATGTCGTCCGTACTCACCGTCGCCGTCCTGATCCGCAGCCTCGACGCCATGAAGGTGTTCGAGTACGTGTACGCCATCACCCGTGGCGGGCCCGGGACGCAGACCCAGACGGCCCAGTACTTCATCTACCAGACCGGGATCACGTTCTTCAAGCTCGGACTGGCCTCGGCGATGGCCTACATCCTGCTGGCGATGGTGATGGTCGTCATCGTCATCCTGTTCCGCAGCGTCGAGAGGGCGAAGAACGCATGACCACCGCTGTGGCCTCGCCGAGCGACGAGCGCGACGCCCTGCTCGACCAGGGTGTGACCGGGCGCTCCACGTGGGGGATCGTCGGTCGCCTGCTCCTCGTGGCCGCCTTCTTCGTCGTCCTCATGCCCTTCGTCTGGGTCATACTCGGGAGCTTCAAGACCGGTGCGCAGCTCAACGACCCGGCCCTGCTGGTCTTCACCCCCACGCTGGACAACTGGCGCGAGGTGCTCGACTCGGGGATCCTCCAGGCCGCCGGCCGGAGCGCGTTCGTCGGAGTCACCACGGTCACGATGTCCGTCCTGGTCGGCTCGATGGGTGCCTACGCGATCTCCCGCTACAAGGCTGGCGGCGGCGCCACCCGGTTCGGGATCCTTGCAGCTCAGGTGCTACCCCCGGCGGTTCTCGTCTTCCCGTTCCTCGCGATCTCGTTCACTCTGCACGTCAACGACACGCTGATCGCCGTCATCGCGGCCCACCTCAGCTTCGTGCTGCCCGTGGTGACGTGGTTCCTCATCGGCTTCTTCGACGCCGTGCCCCGGGAGCTGGAGGAGCAGGCGCTCGTCGACGGTCTCGGACGCTTCGCAGCCTTCCGCAAGGTCGTGCTCCCGCTCGTCGCTCCGGGCATCGGAGCCTCGGCGATCTTCGGCTTCGTGCTGTCGTGGAACGACCTGTTCTACGCGCTCATCCTCGCGCCGGGCAGCGCCGCGACGCTGCCCGTCCGGATCGCTGGGTTCAACACCTTCCGTGGCGTCGAACTGGGTGCGATGTGCGCCGCCATCGTGGTCTCGATCGTCCCGGTCCTGATCGCCAGCTTCTTCATCCAGCGTCGACTTGTCCGTGGCATCAGCGGCGGCGCGGTCAAGTACTGAAAGGCAGCCAGAACATGACCGGAGTGTCCCTGCGTGATGTCGTCAAGAACTACGGCGACGTCCCGGCCGTACGGAACCTGGACCTCGAGCTGCCGTCCGGCCAGTTCACCGTCCTGGTCGGTCCGTCCGGATGCGGCAAGACCACCACGCTGCGCATGGTGGCCGGCCTGGAGAGCGTCACAAGTGGCAAGGTCTTGATCGGCGAGCGCGACGTGACCGAGCTGGAGCCCAAGCACCGGGACGTCTCCATGGTGTTCCAGAACTACGCCCTCTATCCGCACCTTACTGTGCGGGAGAACATCGCGTTCCCGATCCTGGCGCGAGGCGGGGACCGGGCGTCCGCGATGGCTCGGGTCGACGAGGTGGCCGCGTCCCTCGGCGTGGGTGCGCTCCTCGAGCGCAAGCCTCGCGCCCTGTCCGGTGGTCAGCAGCAGCGGGTGGCCATCGGCCGCGCGATCGTGCGCCAACCGCAGGTGTTCCTGTTCGACGAGCCGCTCTCGAACCTCGACGCCAAGCTACGGGTCGAGATGCGCACGGAGATCCTTCGGCTGCAGCGGAGCCTCGGAACGACAGCTGTCTACGTGACGCACGACCAGGAGGAGGCCATGACCCTGTCCGACGTCATGGTGGTGATGCAGGACGGGGTGATCGCGCAGATGGGCACTCCGGCAAGCATCTACGAGCGACCTCAGTCCGCGTTCGTCGCGGCGTTCGTGGGCAGCCCGAAGATGAACCTCATCGAAGGGGACGTCGTTGACGGTGTCTTCCGCGCTCCGTCTGGTCTCCTCGTCGGAACCCCCGGCGTCCGGCCCGGCGGAGTCACGCTGGGGATCCGCCCGGAGGACGTGCTGTTGGGTTCGCGTGCGGACGGTTGGGAGCAGGCCCGCGTCGAGATCGTGGAGCTCCTCGGACCACGTGCGATCGTCTCCCTCGAGGCCGGCGGCGTTGGGCTCACCGCGGTCGTCGAGGCCAGTGAGCTGGCCTCGGTGACCGAGGGGTCGCTCGTTCCGTTCTCCGTGCGCGCGAGAGCGCTGCACCTCTTTGATGCCGGCACGGGCCAGCGGCTCGCGTGAGCGTCGAAGAGCGCGAGGACGACGTTCATCTCGTCCTGCTCGCTCTGGCCACTGAGCTCGCGCGCAGCGCGGGTGCGCTGCTCCTCACCATGCGGCAGGGACCGCTGAACGTGCGTACGAAGTCCAGTCTCAGCGACGCGGTGAGCCTCGCGGACGAGGAAGCCCAGGCGCTGATTCTGCGCGGTATCGCCGCGGCGCGGCCCCTCGACGGAGTCGTGGCCGAGGAGGGTGCGAATGCGGCCGCGTGCTCGGGCTACACGTGGATAGTCGACCCCCTCGACGGCACGACGAACTACCTGCGCGGATACCCGGGGTGGGCGGTCAGCATCGCGGTGCACCACGATGAACGTCCGTGCGTCGCCGTCGTCTTCGATCCGATGGCCGACGCCCTGTACTCCGCGGTGGCTGGCCGCGGTGCGACGCGGAATGGCGTCGCATTGCGGATCGGCGGCGCAGGCACGCTCGAGGAAGCGATCGTCGCGACGGGCTTCTCCTACCGGGCCGACCGTCGTCAGGCCCAAGGGGTTCGCCTTAGCGCGCTGCTCCCACGCGTGGCCGACATTCGCCGTTCGGGGTCCGCCGCCCTCGAGCTGTGCCATGTTGCTGAGGGCTCGGTTGACGCGTTTGCCGAGGACGACCTCGAGCTATGGGACTGGGCGGCCGGGGAGCTGCTCGTGCTTGAGTCCGGAGGAGTCTGCGAGGCATGGAACGGCCTGACCGGTGGCACAGGCTTACTGGCCAGTTCCCCCGCGTTGCTCCCGTTGATGCGACCCGTCCTAGGCTTGGTGTGATCGGGTGGCTGGGCCAAGATCCAGTCGCTGACATCGTCAGAGGTCGTGGCATTTCTTGTGCCATTTCCGGCCTGATCAAGACAGTTCGAGGCCTAAGACCTGACACGCCGGGGCGGTTCACCACCCCACCCCCTATCGGGTCTCTGACCTGTAGAAGAGCTCCACGAGGAGGCGGGAGTTGTTCACCCTCCGGCCCCCGGGTTTCTTGGTCCAGCCCTGGGTCATCGCCTCCTTCTTTGGCTGCGGCTGCTGGGAGTTGCCCGATTTCCCTGTTGACGGCGTCAACAGCTGGACCCAACGGAACCCGGTTGGTCGCGACGGAACACGATGGGTTGTGCTCGCAACCGGCAAGTTTCGACGGGTCCCGACGGTTTGGACGAGGTCTGCTCCCGACTCCTCATCCCTTGCAGGACTGGGGTTTTGCGGTCGGCCGGTCACTCGACGTGACCGCACCGATCGCGATCTCCCGCGTCTCCGCAGGTCAAGGGCAAAGGTCATCGTGTTGACGGCGTCAACACGCCTCCAGTGTGTGACTCGTCGGGCGATAGTCGGACGCTGGTCGTGTCAACGCGCAGTCCAAGAAGTGCTCTCGCTGCGTCCGAGAGGCCGGGAGGCGGTGAGCATGAGGAGTTCCACTCTTCGGGGCTGGCGGCTGGCGGCCATTAGCGTGGGGCTCGGCCCGGCCGTTGCCGCCTGCGCAGCGCCCCTCGCGTGCACGGCGATGGGTTGCGAGTCGGTGGTGTCCGTCGACATCGCGGCGCTCGCGCCGAAGGCGCGGCCGCTGAGTGCGATGGCGACCCTCTGCGTGCAGAACACCTGCCAAACGCAGAAGGTCACGTTCCTGACCGACGCCGGTGACGCGCTGCTCGGTCAGACGCTTCCCGCCGACCCCAAGCCCGTGGCTGGCATGCAGGTGCCGGTCACGCTGAAGGTCGTCCAGGGTTCGACCGTCCTGCTGGACACCCGGACGACGGCCACGCTGGTTCAGTTCGCCCCGAACGGCACCACCTGCGGACCCATCTGCTACTCCGCGAGCCTGGTCCTGTCCGGGGACTCGTTGGTCCCGTCCCCGAGCGCGACGAGTTCCGCCTCACAGCCGTAAGAGTGGTCTGCGCCTACTCCTGAGCACTCGGGCTCGGCGCCATGGCCCGGTCCAGCAGGGCCGCGAACAGGCGCAGCGCCACGATCGTGAACAGCGGCACGGCGACCAGCAGCACGTCCGTGAGATGGATCCAGTTGAGACCGGAGTGGTCATACCAACGGACGCTGTTCGCCCACAGGCGTGTAGCAATGGCGAAGGCCGCCAGCCCGCCCAACACTGGCACGATCACCCGCCCCGCGTGCGTGCGCATCAGCAGTGCCCCGGCGCCGATCCCAACGATCGCCACCACCCATCGGGCAGAGGCTCCCTGACCGACCGCCCACCACCAGTAGTGCGTGAAACCCAACGCGAACGCCGCGATGCCGATGCCGCCCTGCCACCATCGCGGAACGAGCGCGAATCCTCGCTGCACGGTGCCCGGCCGGAGCAGGAGCACCACCGCGACCGCCTGCACGAGCAGCCAGGAGACGGCCGGGGCGAACGGGTTCGGCCCGAACTGCCACAGCGACAGACCCATAAAGACCACATAGAGCAGGGTCGCGACTATGGCCATCACCCGTGCCGATCGCGTCGCGTGCAGCACCAGCAGGACTGCAACCACGATCCAGGCCAGCCACGCCACCGCGTACCGGTCATAGCGCAGGTAGCCCGGCACCGCCGAAGCCGGCAGGAAGGTGACCACACGGGCCGACAACCCGGCGCCGTACAGGAACACCGACGGAAGCAGCACAGCCAGGACGGCTGCCGCAGCCCGGCGGCTCGCCCTGTCCGGCCCGATGGCATACGGCAGCCACAGCTTCGCCGCTGAGACCAGCAGGTCGACCACCTCCGCTGTCGTCGCGCGGGTCTGGTCCGGCCGGGCGCCTTGGAGCAGGACCGCGACCATCTCGTCTTCTCGAGCAGTCCGGTACGCCGGTGGGAGCAGGCGGGTGTACCGCCGGTATGACTGCTCGAGGGTGTCCGTCGCGCTGCTCACGCCCCCACCGCCGAGACGCGAAGCCGGCGCAGCGCAGCGTCCGCCTGCTTACGCGTGCGAGACGCCTCCGCCTGCAGCCGGGTCCGGCCCTCATCCGTCAGCCGGTAGTACCGCCGCAGTCGCGAGTCGACCACTTCCTCGCGATCCACTTCGACCAGGGACTCGTCAGCGAGGCGATCCAGCGCCCCGTAGAGCGTGCCCACCCGCAGGACCACCTGACCGCCGGACAGCGACTCCACGTCCTTGAGGACGCCGTAGCCGTGCTGCGGCCCGGAAGCCAGGGCGGTCAGGATCAAGAACGAAGGCTCCTGGAGTCTGGCACTGCTCATGCCACGAACATACTCCGCTCACTGGAGTATGTGAAGGTTTCGGGGTGCACGCGGTGGCGATGCGTCAACGTCGAGGCCGAGCTGACCGACGAGCGGGTCCGTGGTGACCTGGCCGCCGCTGGATGACTGCGTGATTCGCCCTCAGCGACCGGCGACACGCGCGAACGCCGAATGAACTTTCGACGTCCACCACACGAGACAGATCGTCCACGTCCGTCCAGTCGAGACCGTCCACTGCCACCCCGTCCCCGACAGGTCATCCCGCCCGACCAGTGACAGCCACCTACCAAGAATCGAAGCAGACATGTGCATCAGCGGCGTGTACCGTCTGGCCCTGATTCCATTGTGGCACAACGGTTTTCCGGGTTGTGATGTTTCGTGTTGTCCAGTGCGAAGATCGGCCGATCCTCCTGGCGGTACTACCAGCGCACCGTCGCGGGTGGTGCGTGCGAGTACTACGCCGAGCACGGTGACACCCCTGGCCGCTGGCATGGATCTGGCCTCACGCAGCTCGGCCTCACGGCAGGTGTCGAGGTGCAGGAGCGTGAGCTCGAAGCA
>Ga0315270_10000777_pt1 | contig 17135 bp, 10 predicted proteins | sample C1_bottom_MG_FD_204932 | JGI IMG/M metagenome (GOLD analysis project Ga0315270, IMG submission 204932) | Sediment microbial communities from Yellowstone Lake, YNP, Wyoming, USA - C1_bottom | ecosystem: Environmental > Aquatic > Freshwater > Lake > Sediment | place: USA: Wyoming | collected...
CACCCGGGATGTGGCAGTTCTACCAGCGGTAATGGGCGAAGGCCTTGTTGGCCTCGGCCATTTTGTGGGTGTCCTCCTTCTTCTTCACGGCGTTGCCCCGGTTGTTGGCGGCGTCGAGAAGCTCGCCGGCGAGCTTGTCCCGCATCGTCTTCTCGCCGCGCGCCTGCGCGTACGAGATGACCCAGCGGATCGCGAGCGAGGTCCGTCGGTTCGGCTTGACCTCGACAGGAACCTGGTACGTCGAGCCGCCGACGCGGCGCGACTTGACCTCGAGAACCGGCTTGACGTTCTCGAGAGCCTTCTTGAATGTCTTGAGCGGATCGTCCGAAGTCTTCTGCTCGATCTGCTTCATCGCGCCGTAGAAGATCGACTCGGCGGTGGACTTCTTGCCGCGCTCCATGACGCAGTTGATGAACTTCGTCACGAGCTGGGACTGGTAGAGCGGGTCCGGGAGGACCTCGCGCTTCGGGACTTCACGGCGACGCGGCATGTCGTTTCCTTAAGCCTTCGGACGCTTCGCGCCATACTTGGAGCGCGACTGCTTGCGGTTCGCGACGCCGACGGCGTCGAGCGTCCCGCGGATGATGTGGTAGCGCACGCCGGGAAGGTCCTTCACGCGGCCTCCGCGGATCATGACGATGGAGTGCTCCTGGAGATTGTGCCCGATGCCGGGGATGTAGGTCGTGACCTCGATGCCGTTCGTGAGGCGCACGCGCGCGATCTTCCGGAGCGCCGAGTTCGGCTTCTTCGGGGTCGTCGTCTTCACCTGGGTGCACACGCCGCGGCGCTGCGGGCAGGACTGCAGGGCGGGCGACTTCGTCTTGTAACGGACGGGTTCGCGGCCCTTTCTCACGAGCTGGCTGATCGTCGGCATGGGACTTTCGAAACTCCTTCGGAACGCTTGGCGAGTCGAATGACGGACTATCGAGTGGCGAACCGGCCCCAGGGAGACCGATTTCCGGGCGCGACACGGCGGATAACGCCGGGCCGGTCCCCGGGGAAACCCGCGGATCATAGTGACCCCCCGGTGGGCTGTCAAGCGACAAACCCCTCCGTAGAGAGAGTTTCAGGTCCAGTGAACGGGCTCGGCGGCCGCCAGGGAGCCGGCCGGCGCCGCAGAGGCCGACCCGTCCGTCGCCACGAGGCCCGGATAGAGCTCGCCGACCCGTCCCACCACGCCCTCCGGGTCCAGCCGGAAGTGCTGCCGCTGAAAGGCCTGGGGGCCGTGCTCGACGAACTGGTCCGGGATCGCGTGCGAGCGGACTCCCGAGGACGGCAAGCCGGCGGCGTGGACGGACTCGAGGACCGCGCTCCCGAACCCCCCCTGGTAGAGGTGCTCTTCCAGGGTCAGAAGGCGGGGGCAGGCGGCCAGCAGCGTTCTCACGAGCTCCACGTCCAAAGGCTTGACGAATCGGGCGTTAGCAGCGCCGCAGTCGATGCCGAAGGTCTTCAGCGCAGCGGCGGCTCTTTCGGCCACGGGCACCATGGAGCCGTAGGCGAGGAGGTTCAGGTCCTTGCCGACCGACAGGATCTCACCCTTCCCCGCCGGAATCGTCTTCAGGACGGGGTCGAGCGGGGCGCCGAGTCCTGCACCCCGGGGATAGCGGATCGCGAAGGGCCGCCCGGACCCGATGGCCGTGTAAAGGAGATGCTGCAGCTCGTTTTCATCCTTCGGCGCGGCCACAGTCATGTTCGGGATGCCCCGCGTGTAGGCGATGTCGTAGATCCCCTGGTGAGTCTTGCCGTCGTCCCCGACGAGGCCGGCCCGGTCGATGCAGACGGTCACAGGCAGGTTCTGCAGGCAGACGTCGTGGATGAGCTGGTCGTAGCCGCGCTGCAGGAACGTCGAGTAGATCGAGACGACGGGCTTCAGGCCCGCCTTCGCCATGCCCGCCGCCATGATGACGGCGTGCTCCTCGGCGATCCCGACGTCGAAGACGCGGCCCGGGTACACCTTCTGAACCTCGCCGAGCCCGGTGCCCTCGAGCATCGCGGCCGTGATCGCGACGATCTTCGGGTCCTTCTCCATCATCGTGAGGAGCGTCCTCGCGAAGACCTGCGAGTACGTGGGCGCCGCGCCCGTGGAGGCGGCCGGCGAGGGCGTGCCGGGCTGGTGGAAGCGCGACGGGTTCTCCTCGGCCTTGTCGTAGCCTCGCCCCTTGTGGGTGAGGGCGTGGATCACGACGGGCGTCCCGTCCTTCGAGACGTCCTTGGCCCGCGCGAGCGCCTCCTCGAGCTCCTTGAAGTCGTGGCCGTCGATCGGCCCGACGTAGTGGAAGCCGAGCTCGTCCCAGACGAGGTTCGGGAAGAAGAGCCCCTCGACGGAGTTCTTGATCTTCTTCGCGAGGCCCCAGGCTTCCTCGCCCTTCGGGAGCTTCTTGAAGAGGCCGTGCCCCTTCTCGGTCAGGCGCTTGTAGGCCGGGTGCAGCTCGAAGCGGTTACGCCAGTGAGCGATCCAGCCGACGTTCTCCGAGATGGACCAGCCGTTGTCGTTCAGGACGACGACGAGCCGCTTCGGCTTGATGTGCACGATGTTGTTGAGCGCCTCGTAGCTCGTGCCCGAAGTCATCGCGCCGTCGCCAACCACGACGACGACGTACGGATCGTCCGGATCCCCCTGGTGGGCGACGGCGAGGCCCATCCCGAAGGAGAGGCCCGTCCCCGCATGCCCGGCGGCGAACGTGTCGTGGTCGCTCTCCATCGGTTCCGCGAAGCCCGAGAGGCCGCCCGGCTTGCGGATCGTCGCGAAGCCGCCCGCGCGCCCGGTGACGAGCTTGTGCGTGTAGCACTGGTTCGACGTGTCCCACACGAAGCGGTCCTTCGGGCTGTGGAACGCGCGGTGCATCGCGAGCGTGAGCTCGACGACGCCAAGGTTCGAGGCGAGGTGGCCGCCCGATTTCGTGATCGTCTCGACGATCACCCCGCGGCATTCGGCCGCGAGGCGGGCAAGCGATTCGTGGTCGAGGCCGCGCAGGTCGTCCGGCCCGCCGATGGTGTCGAGAAGGGTCATCGAGGCTCCCCCGAAAGCGATCGATCATACAGGCCGGGGTTCTCGCCCCGCGCGATCGCGCCTCGCACGCTTCGCGTGATCCGGAAGACCTCCGGGCGGCCGACCTTCGCCCCCGGCCCCCGTTCCTCGACCCTCGCGAGCGAGGCCCAGGCGAGGGCCACGGGCAGCGCGGTGAACTCGAGAATCCCGGCCGGCGCGCCCGCACGGTGCAGCGCCTCGATGTACTCCCCCGCCTCTCCCAGGTCGCGCCGGGCGAGCGCGAAGACATCGGCGCGCGGGACGCCGGCGGGCAGGTACCGGCGGCCCTCCACAGCGTCCTCGTCGGAGTCCTTGAGGATGTTCACGAGCTGGAGCGCCTCCCCGAAGGCTCGGGCCCGCGTGCGGAGCGCGTGTTCCACCGTTCGGAGAGAAGATTCTTCAAGTAGGAAGAGCTCCGTGAGCAGCTCTCCGACTATCCCTGCCACCGTGTAGCAGTAGGCCTTGAGATCCTCGAGAGAGTGGAGCGTAAGGCCCTGGTCGTCCGTTTGGGCGACGAACCCGGCCATTCCCTCCGCCGAACGAACCACGTGGTCTTGCAGGATCGCCGCTGCTTGCGGCCGCAGGGCCTGGAAGGCCGCGAAGACGAACGGCGTCTCTTGGATGAGTTCGCGATATCCCGCGTGGGGCGAAACGCCGGCCTGCGTCCAGGCCTGCCCGAGCCGCTCTGCCTCCGCCCGTGTCCCGTTCTTCAGAAGAAATCCGAAATCTCCCAGCGCCGCGATGCGGTCCTTGGGCGCCCAGTGGGCCGCGTCTTCGAACGTGTCGGCGATGCGAAAGAGAAGGTACGCGACCGTCACCTCCCGCCGCACGGGCTCGGGCAGCGGCGGGATCGAGAGCGCGAACGTGCGGCTCGTCTTCTCGAGGAGGTCGAGCAGGTCGGGCATGCGGCCCGGTCAGTTTAGGGGACCCCGAACGTGCGCTCCAGTCTTGGAGCGCAGGAGCACCCGGGATCAGACCAAGTTCCCCTTTCCTACGGACCAAGGTCGCAAGAAATTCATGACATTGGTTTGACGCAGATCACAACCTTCGTCCGTTGTTCTCGAGTGAGCCAGGTCCCATCTTTCGTGGCGTCAAGCAAACCCGCCCAGGGCCAGAAGCCTGCTAGGGCAAAAGGAGACCTGAAATGAAAAAGGAACGTGGGCTCAGCAGGCGGACTCTCATGAACCTCGGACTGGCGACGGGTGCGGCGGCCCTGACGCGCAAGGCTTTTGGGAGCTCGTGTCCCCCGGGCTTCATCGACCAGTCACCGTTCGACATCGCGCTCGCCACGACCGGGGCCGGAGTCGGGGGCGAAGCCTTCCCGGTCAGCCCCTTCATCCTCAACCCGTTCATCGACCCCCTGGTCATCCCCCAGGCCATGCGGCCCGGGTATCGCCAGACGGACGGCACCCTCACGCCGACCGCCACGAACGCGTGGACCTGCCGGACGAGCGCCTACGGCTCGAACACCATCATCAAGCCCCAGGCGGCGTCGGGCCACCAGGACGCGATGGGAGCGAGGGCCCGGAGCACGAAGGATCCGGCCACGGGAAAGACGTACGCGCTTCCTGATGCCGGCACGCACCAGCTCTGGCCCGGGCAGAAAGGCACCGTCGTCGCCAATTCCCCCCAGCCGATCCTCTACCATATCCGGCTGCAGGTGCGCGAATCCCGTTTCACGTCGTCGGCCGTCGTTCCGATCGACAGCAACGGCAACATCATTCCGCTGCCGCCGGGCGTGACGGCCCCGACCTTCGGCAACGGGTACTTCCTGCCCGCGAGCACGATCTACGGCTTCAACGGGACGTTCCCCGGGCCCATGATCAACGCGGAGTACGGCAAGCCCGTCAACGTCCGCTTCGAGAACGACCTCGACCTGAACGAGAACTGCCTCAACCGGGGCGACTTCGGGGCTCCGGACTGGGCGTTCCTCACGCACCTCCACAACGGGCACACGGCGCCCGAGAGCGACGGCCAGCCCCACCACATGTCCGACAACGATGGCGGCTACCAGCCCAGCCAGTGGTGCGACAACCTCTACCTCGGCTATCCCGCCGGCGGCGACGAAGCCGAGAAGCAGTCCTTCCTCTGGTTCCACGACCACCGGATGCACCACACCGGCGCGAACGTCTACAAGGGGATGGTGGGCCTGATGCCCCACTACGACCCGATCCTCGATCCGGGCGACGAGACGGCGAGGTTCAACAAGGGAAGCAAGGCGCTCGGCCTCCCGGGCCGCCGGGTCAACAACCTGGACGGGACCTTCGACGTCAAGTACGACATCCCGCTCGCCCTCTACGACACCTGCCTCGACGACGCGGTGACCCCGCACCAGGACTACCACAACGGCCAGGGCGAAATGCACCCCGAGTGGTGGGGCAAGACGTTCTTCCGGCACTACCCGAACCACGGGTTCGTCGGCGACATCTTCACGGTCAACGGGACCGCCTACCCCGTGATGAACGTCTTCCGCCGCAAGTACCGCCTCCGCTTCCTCGACTGCTCCGTCGCGCGCATCTACCAGCTCTGGCTCATGCGCGGAACGCCTCTCGCCGTGCCGGGATCGAAAGGTCAGCAGCAGCTTCCGAACGGCCAGCAGGCCATGAAGTTCACGCAGATCGCCGCCGAGGGCGGACTCCTGCCGCACCCGATCGTGCGTAACTCCTTCGAGCTCTGGCCCGCGAAGCGCCGCGAAATGGTCGTCGACTTCACCAAGTACCTGGACGGCTCGCCCACGCAGCCCGGCGACGTGCTCTACCTGGTGAACTCCGCCCGGATGGACGACGGCCGCCTCCCGAGCAACTGGCCGCCCAAGCCCGACTTCGTCCCGAAGCAGGGCGAGTACATGGTCCCGATCATGAAGATCGTCATCGGCGGGGCTCCGCCCGAGACGGATCAGAGCATCGTCCCGAGCAACCTCCGCGCCAACCCGACTCTCCCGAGGCTCACTGGCCTGCCGACGCGGCAGTTCACGCTCGAGCGCAGCAGCCTCGGCCCGGACACGCAGTGGGTCATCAACGGCCTGCAGTTCGACGCCCTGAACCCGCTCGCCCTCCCCAAGCAGGGTCAGCCCGAGCTCTGGACCGTGCAGAACGGCGGCGGCGGATGGGTCCACCCGATGCACATGCACATGGAGGAGCACCGCGTCCTCTCGCGCAACGGGGTGCCCTCGCCGGACGCCAACCATCCGGACGACACGGGCCGCGAGGACGTCGTCGCCCTCTACCCCAGCGAGACCGTGCAGTTCTACCGGAACTTCCGGACCTTCAAGGGCAAGTACGTCGCCCACTGCCACAACCTGGCACATGAAGACCACAACATGATGTTCGGGTGGTGCATCGTCTGAACTGACCCCCACCCGGCGGGGACCGGCTCCCGGCGCTTCGGCGCCGGGAGCCGGCAACCCCCGGCCGCGGCCCCGGCACCTCCTCCTCGAGACCGGTAGACTGATCGTTCCTGAACAGCCGCGGATTGAGATGCGGAAGTGGGGTCGATGAAATGAAGAATCCCGTTCTCGTCGTTGGGCTCCCGCTCGTCGCGGTCGCTTTCCTGGCCGGGACCGGCTGCGGCCAGTCCAGGCAGGCGGCGCCGGCGAACGCTGACGCCACGAAGGCCGTCGCGTACACCTGTCCCATGCACCCGGCGTACCGCTCCGACAAGCCGGGGAAGGCCTCCTGCTGCGGCATGGACCTCGTGCCCGTTACCACGGACGCAGGGAAGGCGGCGGCTCCCGCCGGGCCGGCGAACGCCACGGCGGGCCCCGAAGGCCGCCGCGTGATGGGCGTCGCGGTCGCGCCGGTGGAGAAGGCGGCCGGCACCCGCACGCTTCGCCTCTTCGGCCGCGTCGTTCCCGACGAAGGGCGCGTCTACAAGCTCAACGCGGGGATCGACGGCTTCATCAGGAACGTTTCCCCGGTCACGACGGGGAGCCGCGTCCGCAAGAACCAGGTGCTCGCCACGTTTTCCGCCCCGAACGGCCAGGGCGTGATCCAGACCTACATCGTCAACCTCGGGGCCCAGGACCGCTTCAGGAAGGCCGCCGCCGAAGGCTCGCCCGAGGGCCAGTCCGTCCCGGCCGCCAACGCGAACGTGCAGCAGCGGATCGACCAGATGCACAACATGGGCATCTCCGCCCTCCAGATGGAGGAGATCGACCAGGCGCGGCAGATCCCGCCCGAGCTCAAGATCCTCGCGCCCGCGGACGGCATCGTCCTCTCCCGGAGCGTTTCGCCCGGGCTGAAGTTCGACCGGGGCGCGGAGTGGTTCCGGATCGCGGACCTGAGCCGCGTCTGGGTCCTCGCGGACGTCTTCGAGAACGAGGCCCGCGACCTCCGGCCCGGCGCCCGCGCGCGCCTGTCGGTCCCCGGCGGAGGGACGGCTCTCGCGGCCCGGGTCGCAGAGGTCCTCCCGCAGTTCGACCCGGCGAGCCGAACGATGAAGGTGCGTCTCGAGGTGGACAACCCGAACGTCACACTTCTGCCCGAGATGTTCGTCGACGTGGAACTGTCCGTCGCCTACCCCGCCACGATCACGGTTCCGCTCGAAGCGGTCCTCGACTCCGGGCTCCGCAAGACGGTCTTCGTCGAGCGGAGCGAGGGGAACTACGAGGCCCGCGAGGTCAGAACCGGCTGGCGCTTCGGCGAGAAGGTGGAGATCGTCGAGGGGCTGGCGGCCGGCGAGCGGATCGTCGTCGCGGGCACGTTCTTCCTCGACTCGGAGAGCCGGATGAGGCCGGCGCCGGCGATCGCGAGCGGCGAAAGACGGCCGTGATCGACCGCGTCATCGATTTCGCCGCCCGGAACAGATTCCTCGTCTTTTCCCTGACGGCCGCCGCGGCCGTCCTCGGCTGGTGGTCGATGAACCGCCTCCCGCTGGACGCGATCCCGGACCTCAGCGACACGCAGGTGATCGTCTACTCCCGCTGGGACCGGAGCCCCGACATCGTCGAGGACCAAGTCACGTACCCGATCGTGAGGGCCATGCTCGGCGCGCCGAAGGTCAAGGCCGTCCGCGGCGTCTCCGACTTCGGCTACTCGTACGTCTACGTCGTCTTCGAGGACGGCACCGACATCTACTGGGCCCGCTCCCGGACGCTGGAGTACCTCTCGTCGGTCCTCTCGGGCCTCCCGCCGGGCGTGAAGACCGAGCTGGGTCCGGATGCGACGGGCCTGGGCTGGGTCTACCAGTACGCTCTCGTGGACGAGTCGGGCAAGCGCAGCCTCGCCGACATGCGCTCCACCGAGGACTGGTACCTCCGCTACCACCTGAAATCCGTCCCGGGCGTCGCCGACGTCGCCCCGCTCGGCGGATACGTCCGCCAGTTCCAGGTCAACGTCGACCCGAACCGGCTGCAGGCCTACGGGCTGCCGATCAGTCGCGTGGTCGAGGCCGTGCGCGCCGGCAACAGCGAAGTGGGAGGGCGCCTCGTCGACTTCGGCGGCACCGAGTACATGGTCCGGGGCCGCGGCTACGCCCGCTCGGTCGCCGACTTCGAGAACATCGTATTGATGGCGAGCGACACCGGCACGCCGATCCTCGTCAAGGACGTGGGACAGGTGGTCCTGGGTCCCGACATCCGGCGGGGAGTCTCCGACCTCGACGGGAAGGGCGAAGCGGTCTCGGGGATCGTGATCATGCGGCAGGGCCAGAACGCCCTCGACGTGATCCGGCGCGTGAAGGCAAAGCTGAAGGAGATCGAGCCCGGCCTGCCGCCCGGAACGAAGGTGGTCCCGGTCTACGACCGCTCCGAGCTGATCTCCCGCTCGATCGACGGCCTTAAGTCGACCCTGATCGAGATCGGCGTCGTCGTCGCCCTCGTGATCTTCCTCTTCCTCTGGCACGTCCCGAGCGCCCTCATCCCGGTCATCACGATCCCGATCGCGGTCCTCATCTCCTTCATCCCGTTCCGGATGATGGGAGTCACGGCGAACATCATGTCGCTGGGAGGGATCGCGATCGCGGTGGGCGCGCTCGTGGACGCGTCGATCGTCGTGGTCGAGCAGACGCACAAGAAGCTCGAGATCTGGCAGAAGGGAGACCGCAAGGAGGACTACCGGAGCGTCATCATCGGCGCGGTGAAGGAGGTCGGAGGCCCGAGCTTCTTCGCGCTGCTGGTGATCGCGGTCTCCTTCCTCCCCGTCCTCACGCTGGAGGCCCAGGAGGGGCGCCTCTTCAAGCCGCTGGCCTACACGAAGACCCTCTGCATGCTCGTCGCCGCCGTCCTCGCGGTCACGCTGGACCCGGCGCTCCGGCTCCTCTTCACGCGCGTGAAGGAGTACGACTTCCGCCCGCGCTGGCTGAGCCGGGTCGCGAACGTCGCTCTCGTCGGAAAGATCCACGCCGAGGAGCGGCACCCGGTCAGCCGCCTTCTCATCCGCCTGTACGAGCCGGTGGCCGCATGGTCGCTCCGCCGGCCGCGGCTCGTGATCGGGGGCGCCTGCATCCTCATGCTCCTCACGATCCCGGTCTACCGCCGGCTCGGGTCGGAGTTCATGCCCCCGCTCGACGAGGGGTCGCTGTTCTACATGCCGACGACGATGCCGGGCATCTCCATCGCCCAGGCGCAGAAGCTCCTGCAGGAGACCGACCGGATCCTCGCGCAGTTCCCCGAGGTGGACCGCGTCCTCGGGAAGGCGGGCCGGGCCGAGACGCCGACGGACCCTGCTCCCCTTTCGATGCTGGAGACCGTCATCACGCTGAAGCCGAAGTCGGAGTGGCGGAAGGTCGACACCTGGTACTCCTCGTGGGCGCCCTCGTGGGCCCGCGCCGTCTTCCGGCACGTCACGCCGGACCACATCTCCCAGGAAGAGCTCGTCACGCGGATGAACGACGCCCTGAAGATCCCCGGCGTCTCGAACGCCTGGACCATGCCCATCAAGGGGCGGATCGACATGCTGACGACCGGCATCCGGACCCCGGTGGGCCTCAAGGTGACCGGCGCCGACCTCGCGACCGTGGAGGCGATCGGGTCGAAGATCGAGGCGATCCTTCCTTCCGTGAGAGGGACCCGCAGCGTCTTCGCCGAACGGACCGGCGTCGGCTACTTCCTCGACATCGAGTGGCAGCGCGAGGCGCTGGCCCGCTACGGCCTCAGCGTCGACGAGGCCCAGGCGGCAGTACTCAACGCGATCGGCGGCGAGACCGTGACGACGACCGTCGAGGGGCGCGAGCGCTACCCGGTGAACGTCCGCTACATGCGCGACTTCCGCGGAGACTTCGGGGCGCTCGGCCGCGTCCTCGTTTCCGCATCGGGAGGCCAGCGCCAGATTCCGCTCTCCCGGCTCGCCACGCTGAAGACCGTCAGCGGGCCCTCGATGATCCGCGACGAGGACGGCCTCCTGACGGGCTACGTCTACGTCGACCTGGCCGGGCGGGACCCGGGAAGCTACGTCGAGGAGGCGGCGCCGCTTCTCCGGAAGCAGATCCAGCTTCCGACGGGGTACGCGATCTCCTGGAGCGGGCAGCACGAGGCGATGCAGCGGGTCGCGCAGAAGCTCAAGCTCGTCGTGCCGCTGACTCTGGGGCTCATCCTCCTCCTCCTCTACATGAACACCCGGTCCGCCGTGAAGACGCTGATCGTCGCGCTCGCGGTTCCGTTCTCCGCCGTCGGCGCCCTCTGGTTCCTCTACCTGATCGGATACAACGTCAGCGTCGGAGTCTGGGTCGGCCTGATCGCGCTCCTCGGCGTGGATGCCGGGACCGGCGTCTTCATGCTCCTCTACCTCGACCTCGCCTACGAGGAGGCGAAACGGGAAGGCCGCATGCGCACGCTGGAGGACCTCCGGCAGGCGATCCTGCACGGCGCGGTCAAGCGCGTCCGGCCGAAGTTCATGACGGTCGCGACGATGTTTCTCGGCCTCGTCCCGATCATGTGGGCCACGGGGACCGGCTCGGACGTCATGAAGCGGATCGCCGCTCCGATGATCGGCGGGATCCTCACGTCGTTCCTCCTCGAGCTCCTCGTTTACCCGCCCGTCTACCAGTTCTGGAAGTGGAATTTCGAGATGAAGCGCGACCGCAACGACGAGGTCGGGCCGGATGCTCCCGGGACGGTCCGGACGATCCCGTCGATCGCGCCTCCGACGCTCCTGGAGGTCCCCGATGCGCCATAACGCATTCAGCCTCGCCCTCGCCTTCCCGATCCTCGCCGCTTCCGTCGCGCTCGGCGCCGAGAACTACGGCGCGCGGGCCGAGGCCAGAGGGCCCGACGGCAAGCGACTCTCGGCCCCGATCACGATCTCGATCGACCGGTTGCCGACGGCCGAGGAACGGACCGCCCTGACGGCCGCGTTCAAGTCCGGCGACGCCGAGGCCCTGAAGAAAGCGCTGGCCGCGCAGGAGTCCATCGGGTACGTCGACCGCGGAAAGGTGAAAATCGCGATCAAGTACGTCTCCTCCAACCCGACGGGAAAAGGGAAGGGGAAGATGATGACGCTGGCCTGCGATGAGGCGATGAAGTTCGTCGGCGGGGACATCCCGGACGTCGCGCCGAAGGCGGGATTCGACCTCACCTACATCCTGCTCACGGTCGACGGGGAAGGAAGAGGAACCGGAGAGATCGTCCCCGCTGCCAGGATGAAGCTCCGCGAGGACGGCTCGCTCGTCGTATCCGAATACGGCGCCGACGTCATCGACCTCGAGGACGTCGCCCGCGAAAAGTAGCGGCATCGGGCCTGCCGCTTCGCTCCAGGGTGCCTTCCTCGACGGGGTCCGACCTAGGTCGAGTTTCTTCCGACCAAGGTCGTGCGTTTTTTCTCCACCAAGGTGTGAGTCAAATCACGACCTTCGTCAATTGAAGTGGCGTGAGCCAACGCACATATTCATCGCGCATCCCGAGGAGGATTCCGATGAACCGTGCCGACCGCGTTTCCGAGCCGAAACTTCGAATCGTCCGCGCTCTTTCGCTCGCCGCCGTGCTGGCGCTCTGCGGGACGGCGACGGCGCAGCTCCCCCTCCAGCAGGTCGGGTCGAGCTTCGACATCGTCGGCTTCCTCCAGTCCGCAACGCTGGACTCCCCGGGCGATGTCCTCGCCGGGGGAACGATGCAGGTCAACGGCCAGCAGATCGTCGTCCCGCGCAACACGATCCTCCAGATGCCCGCGGCGACCCTGACGTGGCAGCAGGTCTTCACGACGGCGCCCGCGCCGTACGGTCCGACGCAGACCGGCCTCGCCCTCTTCGACGTCCCGGCGCCTCTCACGACCGCCGAGATCCACGTTCAGGGAAACCGGATCGGCGACACGTACATCGCCGGGCTCGTCTTCATCTCCCAGCAGTCTCTCAATACCGGGCAGGGCTTCGTCAACTTCATCGACTACGCCAACGGAGAGCTCCGGGTCGGCGGGAAGATAAACGACCCGTCCACCGGGACGCGCCTCAGGATCAACGACCCGATCGGCCGCTTCGCCCCCGCCTTCACGGCCGACAGGCGCTTCTCGATCGACGAGGACAACCCGACGGTCCGGGCGACGACCGGGTACCCGATGTGCTTCCCTCACGTCAACCCGGCGCAGGCGGACGACCCCCTCTGCCTGAAGGGAAACCGCCCCAAGGACCCGGCGACGGGCCAGTACCAGACGATCTTCACGATGAACGCGCCCGGAGGCCCGGTGACCCTGCTGAACGCCATGTATGCGGCGCCGTTCCAGGTCGGGGATTTCGTCACCTTCTCCGGAACGCTCATGAAGGACGGCCCCGAGCCCACGGCCGGTCCCTTCCCCACTGCCGGCCCGTCGGCGACGTTCGTCGCGGCCCACACGATCATCGCGAACCTCGGGATCTTCACGGCGCCCGGGACGACGCCGGTCTACGTGGCGGTCGACGTCATGATCCTCGGCACCGGCGGCCTCCCCATCGCGGGAATCCCGCAGGAGGCCACGGTGAGGACCCGCTTCGAGGGGTTCTCGACCGACACGACGCGGCCCGTCACCCTCTTCGCGATGGACGCGGACGCCTGCAGCGCCGCGACGAGCGACCGCAACTGGGGCATGGTGAACGTCGACATCGGGCCGCCCACGGGGGCGGTCAAGGGGCGCTGGCGGTTCCGGCCCCCGACGAACCTCGTCCTGATGCCTTCCGCCGGCATCTTCCTTCCGGCGACTCGGACGATGCGCGCCGTCTCCACGGGCGCCTGGAGCGCCGCCGCGCCGATCATCTCGGGCAACGGCATCCAGACCGGGCAGTACAACGCCCCGATCTTCGATTTCCTCTTCCCCGAGAACCTGGCGGTCGGGGGAATTCCGGTCCCGTTCGACTTCTCGGAGTTCTCCTTCCTCGCGAACGGCACCTTCGGGTTCGCCGGCGTCAACGCCGGGCAGCTCCAGCCGTGGCCCGGCGCCGTGGCTCCCAGGCCCCTCTGCGGTCCTCCGGCGAACCCTGTCCCGCCGGTCGCGAACGCGGGCCCCGACCAGAACGCCGTGACCGGAGCCACCGTGACCCTCGACGCGAGCGCGAGCAGGGACCCGAACGGCCTCGCGATCGCCTGGACGTGGACCCAGACCGGGGGACCGACGGTCGCCCTGAACAGCTTCTTCGCCGAGAAGCCCTCCTTCGTCGCCCCCTCGGTCGCCGCGAGCACCGTACTCACGTTCCAGCTCGTCGTGACGAACACGCTCGGCCTGGCCTCGACGGCCGACTTCGTGAACGTCACCGTCGCGCCGCCCGCGCCGCCGAAGGCCCCGGTCGCGAACGCCGGCGCGGCCCAGACGGTCGCCTCGGGCAACGTCGCCCAGCTGAACGGAAACGGCTCCACCGATCCGAACGTCCCGGCCCTCGCCCTGACGTACGCCTGGACCCAGACGGCGCTCGGCGGCTTCCCCGCCGTGACGCTCTCGAGCGCCTCGGCCGCAACGCCGACGTTCACCACGCCGCTCAACACCGGCAAGAACGCCGTCACGCTCACGTTCCAGCTGACCGTCAGGAACACGGCCGGCCTTTCGTCCAGCGCCTCGGTCAATGTCACCGTGAATCCCGTCCTTCTCCCGATCGCGAACGCCGGAAAGAACATCAGCGTCCTCGCGGGGCGGCTCGTCACACTCGACGGCAGCCTCAGCTCCGACCCGAACGGTCTGCCGCTCACGTACGCCTGGTCCGTGTCCAAGCAGCCCGGAAACGCCAAGGTGACCCTCTCGGGCGCGACGACCGTCCACCCCACGTTCACTCCGGCGGGGGCAGGCGCCTACGTCATCGACCTCGTCGTCAGCGACGCCGTGCGCTCGTCGGTCGCCGCCAGCGTGACGATCGGGGCCTCGACCACTCCGGACATCGTGAGAATCACGGCGGTCCAGTACCAGACCAGCGCCGCCAAGCTCACCGTCACCGCCACCTCCTCGATCCTGGACGGGACGGCCGTCCTGAGTCTCGTCGGGTACGGCCAGGGCGGGACGGATCTCGTGATGACCAACCTCGGTGGAGGGAACTACACCGTCGTCGTCGTCGGCGTCCCCCAGCCCGCGAACCTCGTCACGGTCAACTCGAGCGCCGGCGGGACGGCCAGCTCGTTCGTCACCCAGCTCATTCCCTGATGTCGACCATCGCAGAACCCATGAAGACCCAGAGGAGAATTTCCATGCACGACCGAGTGAGCCTGCCGACCAAGAGGAGAGCGATCTTCGGCCTCCTGGCTCTGGCCGCGTCCTTCGCCCTGTCCGGCGGCGCCCGGGCCCAGCTCCAGGAACCGCCGCCGGGGATCCCGGGCTCCCTGAAGAACGTGCCGGTCCCGGAGCCCGCGGACCTCGCGACGTACATCAAGGACCGGGCGGCCGCGATCCGCCTCGGCAAGGCTCTCTTCTGGGACATGCAGCTCGGAAGCGACAACCAGGCCTGCGCTTCGTGCCACTTCCACGCGGGAGCGGACGACCGGGCGCAGGCCTCGCTCGACCCGGGCCTGCGCGCCGTCCCGTCCGACACCACCTACCAGGTGGGGCGCCCGAACTTCACGCTGCAGCCGTCTCACTTCCCCCTGCACCGGCTCTCGGACCCGAGCAACAGGTTCTCGACGGTCCTCGCCGAGACGAACGACGTCGTCTCCTCGCAGGGGACCTTCTATACGAAGTTCTCGAAGATCAACCTCGGCTCGCCCCTGGAGAACTTCACCGTCCTGCACGACCCGTCCTTCATGGTGGGCCAGGTCCCGGTGCGGCGCGTGGAGCCGCGGAACACCCCTTCGGTGATCAACGCCGTCTTCAACGTCCAGAACTTCTGGGACGGGCGGGCGAGCTACTGGTTCAACGGGAACAACCCGTTCGGGCCGCTCGACATGAGCTCCGGGATCATCGTGGCGAACGGGAACGACCCGAAGGTTCAGCAGGTCCGGATCGAGAAGTCCTCCCTCGCGTCGCAGGCGGTCGGCCCCGGCCTCTCGGACATGGAGATGTCGTCCTCCGGCAGGACCTGGCCCGACGTGGGCAAGAAGATGCTCTCCCTTCCGCCGCTCGCTCGTCAGATCGTCCACCCGAACGACAGCGTCCTCGGCGCGCTCTCCGCCGCCACGCTGAGGAAGGGCGTGCTGACCGGAAACGGCCTCAAGACCGACTACATCTCGATGGTCAAGGCGGCGTTCCAGGACGCGTACTGGAGCTCGACGAAGATCGTCACGTTCGTAAATGGCGCTCCGGTCTTCTCGCCCGCTCCGAAGGGGCAGCTGAGCCTCTCGCAGTACACGGAGATGGAAGCGAACTTCGCGTTCATCTTCGGCCTCGCGATCCAGATGTACGAGTCGACGCTCGTCTCGAACGACTCGCCGTTCGACCGCTACGCCGAGAACCCGACCCTCCACCCCCTGACCGCCTCGCAGCAGCTCGGCATGGGGATCTACATGGCCAAGGGGCGCTGCGCGAACTGCCACACGGGCGCCGAGTTCACGAACGCGTCGCTCTCCTTCCGCGCCGACCCCGCGAACCGCGTCGAGCTGATGGTGATGAACAACGGCTCCGCCTTCTACGACGGTGGCTGGTACAACACCGGGGCCCGTCTGACGACGGACGACGTGGGCCGCGTCGGCGACTCTCCGTTCACAAACCCGCTGACGGGAGCGCCTCTCCCGCTGGCCACCTCCAAGCTCGGGCTGCTCGCGCGCAACGGGCAGCTCCCGGCAGCGCTCCTTCCGTTCGTGGCCCCGCTGCCTCTCGGGGCGCCGTCCCCCGATCCGAACCGGATCGCGATCGCCGGCTGCTTCAAGACGCCGAGCCTCCGGAACGTCGAGCTGACCGGACCGTACTTCCACAACGGCGGGCAGGCGACGCTCCGGCAGGTCGTGGACTTCTACGACCGGGGAGGCGACTTCCCGGACGCCAACATCGCGGACCTCCACCCGGACATCCTCATTCTCTTCATGACGGCGCAGGAGAAGGACGACCTCGTGTCGTTCCTCCTCGCGCTGACGGACGACAGGGTCCGGAACGAAAAGGCCCCCTTCGACCACCCCCAACTCTTCATCCCGAACGGGTCGAAAGAGAGCGGCGGAGTGATCCAGGGGCTCTTCGACAAGATTCTGGCGAACGGCTTCCGCGACACCGAGCAGGTGCGGGCAATCCCGCCCGTCGGGGCCCTCGGGCTTCCCGCCGAGGGGCTTCCTCCGATCGGGACCTTCCTCGGTCTCGACCCGCGCAAGGTCGACACGACGGTACCCTGAGCTGACCTCTCCCCGACCAAGGTCGAAGCGCTTCGTGCGGCCTTGGTCGGCGAGATTGGGCCTTCCGACCGTTGTTTCAGTTCAGGCCGCGCGACACATTCACCTCATCATGAGCAGAGTCACAGAATCGGCCTCCGACGAGGAGCTCGTCGGGGCCGCCATCGCGGGCGACGACGACGCCTTCGCGGATCTCGTGAGCCGGCATCGCGGGAAGGCGCTCAGGGCCGCCGCCGGAATCGTCGGAAACGACCGGGCCGAGGACGTCGTCCAGGACGCGCTCCTCATCGCGCACGGGTCGCTCGCGTCGATCCAGGACCGAAGCAAGTTCTCGCCCTGGCTCTCGGCGATCGCGAGGTTTCGCGCCCTGCGCGTCGGCCGCTCGGAGAGCCGGCACGTCTCCGGCCGCATGTCGCTCGACGACTCCATGCTCGAGACGCTTTCCGTGCTGGCCTCTGCCCCGCGCCAGGCGGAGACCGG
>Ga0315270_10000778_pt1 | contig 17109 bp, 18 predicted proteins | sample C1_bottom_MG_FD_204932 | JGI IMG/M metagenome (GOLD analysis project Ga0315270, IMG submission 204932) | Sediment microbial communities from Yellowstone Lake, YNP, Wyoming, USA - C1_bottom | ecosystem: Environmental > Aquatic > Freshwater > Lake > Sediment | place: USA: Wyoming | collected...
ATTACTTTGGCTGGTGAACAGTCGCCGGGTAACCTGCATTTGTAGTCGCTTTAATCAAGGCTTCTATGCTGGTTTTTTGCGGATCAAACGTGACATCTGCCATTTTAGTATCCCCATCGACACTTACCTTTTGTACACCCTCGACACCCTGCAAAGCCTTTTTAATGGTGATTTTACACATCGCACAGGTCATGTTCTGCATGTCCAATATGACAGATTTGCTGCTGTTTTGATTTTGCACAGAAACAGGAGCAACTGCTTCAGAATGAGCTGTCTGCATTAATAAAGGTACGGCCAATAAGCTCAACGTTAAACATACGGTTTTAATAGTCATCATTATTCTCCTTAGTTCATAAAAATCGTGGCATACCAGGGAAAGGTCAACAGCAGCAAGATCAACGCCGAGCCAATCCAGAAGATCATCCGCTGTTTGTGCTTGACTTCGGGTAATGCACAGGCCTCGCCCTCTTCACAGCTATCCGGTATCAAATAGAGTTTGCGATACCCCAAACCAATAAAAATCAGGGTTAAAATAATAAAATAAGGCCTGACCGTTTCCATTGAAGTAAAGGCGCTCATCCACGCGCCGCCAATCCCTAAGGATATAAGCAGCAAAGGGCCGACACAGCAGACCGATGCGCCAATGGCGGCTAGCACGGCGCCGATCCCTAGCCAGGATGGGTCTTCTTGGGGGGGTATTTCATGTTCTGTAGTCATAAGAATTTTCCTAAATAAAAACTAAGCGTCTGATCCTCTGCATTCAACAAGGGCATGGTGAATACAGAGAATGTGATGTTTTAATAAACTTCGGATAAAAGTTTAAATCCTGTTCTATAGAACAGAGTCAAGCAGTTGTTGCATTATTTTGGCTATGTAACCGTTAAATGTGGAATCCTTAAGTAATGCGGCTTTGAGCAAATGCCACAATCTGCATTAAATAAGACTTTTCACAGAAAGCAAAAAACTTTCAACAATTAACGATGACATAGCCATTATTTTTGAATACTCAGGATTTTGAGTCCGAGTGATTTGAAAGGGCCTCGATGAGGGAACAATGTTCTGCGGAAGAATCGTTCTGGCAGCGTTTTACCAGGCTATCCAAGACATTGCGAAGAGCCATTAAATCCTTTATTTGTGCATCGATTTGCTGACATTTTTGTTCGGCAATTTTTCGCACATCGGCGCAATGATCGTCATCAAGCGATAACAGTTGGGCAATTTCTTTTAAGGTAAAACTCGCTTGTTGAGCGCGTTTGATGAATCGGATTCTGGCGATGGCATGGGGTGGATAGTGCCGATAACCACTAAAAGGTTTACCGGGTTCATCCAGCAAACCGATACGCTGATAATAGCGGATAGTTTCAACAGTGACTTCGGCTTGTTTGGCCAGATTGCCAATCGTAAGTTTCATCTTTGCACCAGCATATGTGTTTCAGAAAGCGACCAATTGATGTGACGCGATTGATGGGTCAAGGCAAAACGCACTACCTGATCTGCATCCAGCATAGCGGTTCAAGCCACATCAAGGGCGGGAACGTATTGAATATAGTCTATATGAACGTCTTCTTTTCCGCCAATTGTGCATAGTTACGAAGGTATAGTGAAGAGCACTAGCCACGATCAACCTAATCGGTTGAGATTCTTGCTGTGCATACCGATATAAAAAACCACCCAAGATTGCCTAAAAATGGGTTTTGTCTTGAACAATTTCAGTATGTTAGACTTTATGACTTATACACATGGACACTTAATTCAGTGCCTCTGGTTTGATGTTACTCATTTACGAAGGAATCCTTACGCTCCCCCATATTCGCTATGCAAGATACCTTACGGCATTTTGCTAACAAAAATTAGCGACATTTGTAGTTGTATTATTACTACTATTATTCTGTTAAGTTTCCGGAGTTTTTAAAATGGCTTTAAATCCCGATGTAAAAAAACGTATTTTTGACGCTGCTGATGAACTTCATGCAAGTAGTGAAACCGGCGAATATCCAAGCATTGAAGCCGTTAGGCAGAGTAGCAAAGCCGGCATGAATAATGTTGTTGAGGCAATGAAAGAATGGCGGCAAAATCAACGTAAACAAGTTCAAGCGGTACGCGAACCGCTACCAGCAAACCTGCACAGTGTTATACAAGGCATGGGGCAAAACCTTTGGGAAACAGCCCAACAATTAGCGAATGAATCGTTAGATGCCGCCAAGGCGGCTTTTGAAGCTGAAAAAGCCGACTTAATTCAGTTATCAACCGAACAATCCGACGCCTATGAAAAACAAGCCGCAGAATTTGAGATTGCACACCTTCAAATTACTGAATTAGAACGACTCGTAGACGTTGCCACGACGACAGCCCAGGCTACCGCGCAACAGCTTGATAACGTACAAAGCACCCTACTCTCTTCAGAACAAAAAGCGGCCATTGCCGAACAAAAGGCCGAAGAGATAGAGCACCGTGCATTCGATCTTCGCACCGAACTAGACCACGCTCACACTGAGGCCGAACGTTTACGGATTGAGCGCGATAAAGCCCAGGAACGAGCTGAAGAAGCCACGAAACTAGCTGAGAAAGCCGATGCCCGCACCGAACAATTACGTGAGGTGTTAGCCGCTCAAACTGAAAAAACCGATTCTACTATTGAGCAGTTACGCACCGAATTGATAGAAACGCGCACTAAAGCAGAGTCCGCAGAACAGCTACATGCAGAACAACAGAAACGCACCGCCGAAGAAGTTCACAAAAGCGCCGAACGTATAACAAAGGTCGAAACTGAATGCGACAAAGCCCGCGTTGCTGCCGCTGAAGCTCGTGAGGAAGCCGCAACATTACGCGGCCAGTTGGAAGCTACCAAAAACCAAAACACAGCAATGCTGGCCGCACTGAAGCCCTCCCCCACTACTAAATAAATCACCATGTACTCGATTTATCCTTAAGAGTATTACAATTGTCAATGCTCTTAAGTTGTGGATTACCCTGTGGACTTTAGAAGTTATCCACGCTGAAACTGTCTTGCTCGTATGTTGTTGTTTTATTTTGTATTTAACATGATGTTGCGCTGAAACTATCTTGTACTTACGCTGAAATTATCTTGCGTTTACGCTGAAGTTGTCTTGCTGATTCTATTTATGAATGCCTTCTAAGCCACGCAGCTCCTAGGCTACAGCGATTTAGAATAACGTTACCCTATATAAACCTATAGTTTTTTCCTTTAAAAAAACCTATATTTAACAACGTTAAATTGTGGATAACTCAAAATACAGACCGCTACCATGCAAATTATAGTGAGCATTACGCACAGATAATTGTTTTATTTATTGTTTTATTATTTGTTTTTCTATTGTTTTATATCTGTTATAATTTTCGTGCAATTTAACATCTCATTCCGCATATTTTTTAAACTCATAAAAGGATAATTTATGTCGAAAACAATATTTTCGAAAAAATCGGTGAACAATAAATTATTCATCCTTGATACCTGGTGAATAATTAATGTCTTCTACACCAGAAATTGATAATGAACTATTTAAACGTGTATCACTTCAACTACGACGTTGGTCTGATCGTTCGTTAGGCGTAGCAAAAGCGTTAATTATTGATGGTATTCCTCTTTCAGAAGCCGCTTCAACGCACAATATGTCACCCCAACAAGCTAACGTCATTCGATCCCGGTTTATTGAAAAAGCTGACAAAGTGCGCCTTAAGTCATTTATGGAACGCGAAAAACCAAAACTTCCCAAAGTGGAGCTTGAACCGTTTAAACCTGAAATACAAACGCTACACGATAAAGGCTACACAGTTGAGCAAATCATTACCTTTCTTTCAGAAAATAATGTCACCGCATCAACGGCCACCATTCGAAATTTTTTAAAGGGGAATTAAGCATGAAAACGCTTGTGCTAGCAAATCAAAAAGGCGGCGTCGGTAAATCTGCCGTAGCCGTGCAGTTGGCTTATTTTTTCAACCTTATTATGAAAAAACGTGTCTTGGTTATTGATCTTGATCACCAACGCAATACATCAAAAGCTATTCGGACCGGGGAAATTGCTGTTATTTCACAACTGGCAGCAAGCCTTTTATTGTCATCAAAAATTAATATATCCGATGTTGATGACGCTGAATTTGTCTTGATTCCAGCAGATAATGCCGAACTGCTTCGAATGGAAAAACAAGCTGACAAACACAACAGTTTTGCATCAAACTTACAATCATTTCTGAAAACAGTTGATAATCAATTTGACGTTTGCATCATAGATACAAACCCAAATCCTGATATTCGCCAACTTTCGGCGCTAGTTGTAAGTAATTATGTTTTATCTCCTATACAATTAAATCAAGAGGCTATCGATGGCATCGGCGATCTTCTAAATCACGACAACATCGGAATTCGAAAAATTCAAGCAACCTTAAACCCTACCCTACAGCTGATTGGTATTTTACCAAATCTCGTTGAACCGACACCTTTCCAACGTGAAAATTTCCGCGACTTATCTACCCATTTCGCAAAGCTTTTAATTCCAATGGCAAGCGGTTTCGCGGCAATCAAGAAATCAACCGCTGTGCCTGAATCACAAGCCGTTGGCTTGCCTATCTGGAAGCTTGGCAAAACCTCCGGCCGCGACGCCTGGACGCAAATCAAGCCTGTTTTTGAGCAAATTGCGATTACTATGGGAGTTATTTAAATGGCACTTGATCTATCAGCACTAGAAGACAAGCCGACCGACAAACATCAGCCGGTCGCTCATTCGGGTAAACCAATGGAGATTCTTTTATCGAATATTGAAGAAGACCCTAATCAACCTCGAATCGAGTTTTCCGAAGAGTCCATGAAAGAAATGACGGCAAGCATTAAAGACAGAGGCGTTAAAACACCTGTATCTGTGCGCCCTCACCCCATTAAATCTGACAAATGGATTCTTAATTACGGTGCTCGCCGGTATCGCGGTTCAATTGCAGCAGGAAAAGAAACTATACCGGCATTCGTTGATGCTTCGCACGATCATTACGACCAAGTAATTGAGAATATACAACGCGAGAACCTAACGGCTATGGAACTTGCACTGTTCATCAAAAAACGAATAGACAAGGGTGAAAAGAAGAGTGTCATTGCGAAAAAACTTTCAAAAGACGGGGCGATTATTACCCAACACTTATCATTAATCGACGCACCTGCATGTATTGAAGAAGCGTACAACACCAGCAAGTGTACGTCACCAAAAACACTTTACGAGTTGCGAAGCCTGCATGATAAATATCCAGAACAAGTCGAGCAATGGTACATTAATGGCGCTGAAATTACTCGCCGAACAGTTGCGGAATTAGCTGGAGAGTTAAAAGGTAATAAAAAGCCGGTAATTCCTGAAGTCCAGTCAATTGAGACAAGTAATAAACAAATCCCAGGCGATCAATTAATAGACCCTAATAATGAAAAATTTGGTCATGACCAAATTTCTGTTCGTAGTAGCTCTAACGAACAAAAAGATTCAACTATTAATAATAGCGACAGTAAACCATCTAAAACTAAAAAAGCCGATAACAACATTGACGACCAAGCTAATAAAGATCATGGAGAGCTAACCAGCTGGCCTAAAGGCCGATCAATTTCAGATCCACAACGGATAAACAAACCATTATTGCTTATTGAATATGAAGGCCGTTCGGCGGCGGTAATTTTAAACAGACGACCATCTTCACCAAATTTGTTGCATATCCGATATGAAGATGGGAGCGGTGACGCTGAAGTCAATGCTGCACAATGTAAAATCAATGTTCTTACGGATACCGACAAATGACTAAACGACAACTGGCGGCACTAAGTATTTTACTGTTACCGTTTGTTGTTGAAGTTGAAGAAACACACGCAGCTGATTCTTACACATGCGATCTTTTTTTTACTGGAGACGTTTCCATAAAAGGCATACCTTTAGCGAATACCACCGAAAAGCGGAGTAGAGGGTTATCTGGTCCCGATTCTGAATTTCATGTAGCCAAAGGAATGCTATTCAGTTGGAATGATTCAAATCCGCGAGCATTTTCTATGCATGACATTCACTTGCCTTTATCTATTGGTTTTCTGTCTGATGAAGGCATATTATTTTCAATTGAGGACATGCAGGCAGATAGCGATAAATATTATTTATCATTGTTGCCGGCTTCAGATGCTATTGAATTAACCTTCGGTCAATTCGAAAAAGTAGGTCTTGCTATTGGTTCTAAATTAATTCACCGAGAGTGTAGGGCTTCCGACTAAAAGGAAGCCGCTGGAAGCGACCGCCATTAGGCGGTTTTTTTTGGCCTAAATATTTGGTCATGACCAAATAAGTGTAGAGGCGTGAATTATTGCAGGATAGGCTAACCGCCGGTATAATACGCGTGTATTATATGTTTTGTTCACTCCACTTTTATTGTTATTGACCTTGGAAGCTTGTTATGGAGAAAGAGAACCCATATTTGAACGTGTACCTTGGCTCGTTAAAGAAACCGTGGGGCGACTACTGTGAGTCCTTGGGGAAAAAGCCAGGATCGGCTTTAAAAGAGGCTATAGAGCAACAGCTAGAAAAAGCCGCAAGACTTCCAGAGCCAAGGCCTTTTCGACAAACTAAAGAATTACCAGACGGTGAACTAAAGGTACGATTTGAAATATTGCTAACCAAATCAGAAAAAGCCGCTATTCAAGAACGGGCAAACCTTGAACAATGTTCTCAGCGTCGCTGGATCGTTGACGCTATTCGTGCAGGCCTTACACACGAACCACAATTCGGCATGAAGGAAGTTGAAGCGTTAGGCGAGTCAAATTATCAATTATTGTCAATTGGTCGCAACTTAAACCAGATTGCAAGGCGATTAAACGAAGGCCGTTTTGAACCTGTTACAGTTAATGCAATAGAACAGCTTCGAACTCATATCGATAAACATATCGATATTGTGAGTTCAGCCATTCGCGCGAGCCTTGAAAGGTGGAACATCGAATGACTAAAAATAGTGATGGCATCTTTAAAGATTGGGGCGAGCGGCTAGACTATTCTCCCGTCAAAGGTCGAAAGGGTAAAAACATCAGGAGCGGAAATAACGCGGATTCAAAGCCTCAAAAACCGAGTGGACCGGCTACGCGGGAAAAACTCGCACGGACTACAAGGCGAGTGCCGGAGGTCATGGTAAAAATTACAGGTGGGGGAAAGAACATGAATCACATCGAGGCGAGCATTAAATACATTTCGCGCGATGGAGAAGTTGAAATCGAAGATGAAAATGGAGAAATACATTTAGGGCTTGATGGGGTGAAGGATGTCCGCGACGCTTGGGCAAGGGGTAGAATTGGAATTTCCGATGAAGGCCAAAAACGTAAGGAGGCCTTCAATATAATTCTGTCCATGCCGCCAGGCACCGACCGAAATGCGGTTAAAGATTCAGCCCGCGCATTTGCTGCTGATGAATTCAAAAAATTCCAGTATATTTTTGCCTCACATGAAGATGAAAAACATCCGCATGTTCATTTAATCGTAAAAGCAATAGCGTATGATGGTATTCGCTTAAATCCAAGAAAAGCCGATTTGCAGTTATGGCGAGAACGATTTGCCGAACAATTACGCGACCGAGGAATAGAAGCCAATGCTACGCCACGCAAAGCACGAGGTGTAGTTAAGAAAGCTGAGAAACAGGCAGTGCAAAATATAGATTTAGAATTTGAGCAAGGAAAAAGGGAAATGCCTTCGCTTATTACGAAAGCCAGAAAGCAAGCCGCAGAGCAGGAGAGTAGGGCGGATGCAAAACAAAATAGCCCATTTCAAGACAAATTCAGCGCAACAAGGAAGGAGGCGGAAAAGATATATGGAAAAATTGCGCGAGCGCTTAGTACCGGTGACAGCGGAGACAAAGCTCTTGCAGTGCAGATCGTCGATTTTGTAAAACAAATGCCACCAGTTGTAACTAAACATCAACAACTTGTTAATGACTTGCGTGCAGAAGAACACCATAAACAGGCAATAAAACCGAATGAGGTTGAGCAGGGAAGGGCGCAACCAAGTGATGAAAAATCACGATAATTTTTAAGAATGTTTATATGAACGTTAGGAGATTATAGATGCAGGTTAAGCCGACAGCTATCGATATGCTTCCAGATGAAAATTACGGGGTAATAGTAAAAAACGACAAAGACTCCCGCTGCCTTTTGTGGCTAGTAAACGAGATAGGGGAATCAAAACTCGTTGCAAGTGTTGAGAAATACAACAAACGGTATCCTGAATCTAAGCCATATATATCTACACTGTTAAAGTGGTACCGATTGACGGTACCAGTGAACATTTATTCAGATCGAAAACTATAAATAGATGAGGTGAATTTGAAAAATATAGCCGGGTGTCCGACGTCAACATCCTGTCGAAGTTGTTAAAAATTGAATGGGGTAGCTTTTTGTTTATCGGGCAGTTCACGACCCGAAGCAGACCTAGATGTATGTATTCGAATGGTGCGTCAGCAACTGGATGCTAAACAGTCCGTCAGGCTATTATTGCTAATCAAATGCAAGATCCGACCTTATTGCGTTAAAAAAACTTAGAAACAGAGCATGAATACAGATCAAGACCTTTCCGCTATCAGAGACGAAGTATTCCAGAAAATTGGCAGGAACTTAGTCAATTTTCAGAAAATAGAGCTCATGTTGAAACATTTGATCGCGAATGGAGCTGTTTCTGGGTACATGAGCGAGTTGAAACAGATTCAGGAAAAGAAACTCGAAGGTGTAAAAAAGAAGACCCTTGGTACGCTCGTCGGCGAATTCGTCGAAACGACATTTCAATCTGGCGATTCGTCACCTGAACCAACCGCTGAACTCAACGAGCCCTATTTTTCTTTTTCGTTTTCAGTAGGGGCGGACGCTGATTTTTATGAAAGTAAAAAGCGAGAGCTGAAGTCCTTGGTTGATGATAGGAATGACTTGATTCATCATTTATTACCACGTTTCAATCCAGAATCTATCGATAGTTGTTTGGAAATCAGAGATTACTTAGATCAGCAAAGAGAGCGATTAATACCAGAGTACGAGTATTTGAAATCAGTCATTGAAAGCCTAGAGGAAGGAAGAATGGCTTCTGCCGCATATTTGGCTTCTGAAGAAGGCCAAAAAGATTTTGAGATAAGTTTCCTGCGACAAAGCTCTATTGTTCAGTTGTTATTAAACGTATCCGTTCAAAAACCAAGGCACGATGGGTGGACATTTTTGACCACAGCTATCCAACAAATCCGGCAAATATTGCCTGGGGAAATGGAGCAATTGAATAGCAGGTGGGGCTATCAATCTTTGCCTGATTTAATGAAGGCATCAGGATATTTTGATATTACCAAAGAAGAACTTAGTAATGGTGGTTATCGTTGGGTGTATCGCTCAAAACCGGCACTTGCTTATGCCGCCAGTTATCGGCTTATTCAGGCTCTCACGGATACAGCGAATAAAACCGGTAAAACCGATGACTGGACATCGTTAGTCACAACGGCCCAGCAAATCGAAACATCCTGTTCTCAGGAGTTATCTGAAGTCACTGAAAAGCATGGCTGCCAGTCTTTGTATGACTTCATGGTTGAATCTGACCTTTTTGAGTGGCAGGCAGGTAACGGGGATGGGGTTGATAACAGGTATTACCGGCTAAAATAGAGTTACCCCAGCAAATTCTAGATACCTAAATCAATCAACAACCATGAAGGCTGAAATAACGGGGGGCGTTTCCGGCAAACTTTAAATCGCGAGAAATGCCTATCTGCTTATTCTGGCCTACAATTTTGGCTAACTGAAAGGCAGGTATACATTTTATGGCAGCCAGCCAAAGTTGAAACCGCGGTGGCGGCTCTTGGCCGAACTGAGACCGCCAATGTCAGACTTAATCTAAGCTACTATCTGAAACAGCCAGATCAAGTTCAGAGTTTTACACCTAATGTGAGAGGCTTGCTTACTGTGCGCTAACATTGACAGAAAAACCGGCTTATTCGGTAAAGGGGCTTTCGCGGCATAAAGCCGTTCGCTTCGCTCTCTTTTTATTCCACGACCCCTTGACCGCGCCGGTTCCCCTGTCAAACAGTACGCACCGCAAGCCCTCGTCCCATTAAGACCGATTTACTCCAACCGCTGAAGTAGCCTCGTTAAGGACAAATATGGTGCGGCGATGCCGCGCTTTATTTTAATTCCCCGCTTCCCTGAACCCTTAATCCCGATTGCACAAAACGTACCATAATAGCTATTATAAACAATTATTTATTTTCATTTTGAAGGTAAAAGGTGGTTGACATACGCCCCAATGGGGCGTATTATAAGAATCAGGCCGGGCAATCCCGCCAAGGCCATTTTAATGAGGTTTACCTAAATGACTATTTTGACTGGCGAACAACAAACAACCATCAATTCGGCTCTTGAAATTCTTTCGGGTCTTTTTCAAAAACAAGACCTTTTAGCCACATCCCCGGAAAGCGTTAAACAGTTTTGCCGGCTTCATTTGGGTCATTTGGAACATGAGGTTTTCGGCGTGCTATTGCTGGATAATCAACATCAGTTAATCAAGTTCGTTGAAATGTTCCGGGGAACCATCGATGGGGCTAGCGTTTACCCTAGAGAGGTTGCAAAGGAAGTTCTTTTGTCTAACGCGGCGGCCGTGATTTACACGCACAATCACCCTTCAGGTACTGCAACACCATCAGAAGCGGATCGTCATATCACCAGTAGACTAATTGAGGCGTTAAAGTTATTTGACGTGAGAACTCTTGATCATATAGTCGTAAGTCACAAAGAAACCTACAGTTTTGCGGAGGCGGGGCTTTTATAGTCCATTAATTGGCGGGGGCTGTAAAAGCCCCCATTTTTTTTCATTCTTTGTTGAGATATTTCATGGAAACAATACCTATTTATGATGTGGGTGGATCGTTGCCGATTTCGCTCGAAGCATTTAGTAATCGGCCGTGTGCTTTGCCATTCGGCCACCCGGCATACGTGCCGCCATCACCTCAAGAAGTGGATAGGTTGATTAAGTTGGCGGGTTGGTCGCAGACTGGCGTAGCGGCTCTTGTGGGCGTGTCGTTTAATCCCAAAAAGGGATCTTCGACCATTAGAAAATGGAGGGCGAGGGTGGATTCGGATGATGCGCGGGCAATTCCTTATTCCGCCTGGCGATTAATGTTGCTGTATGCCGGTGTTGTATCTATTGATGATGGATTAGCGACAATCGATAAGTCAAGCTGAGGTGAATGATGAATCAGTTCTATCCGACTCCGTCCCGATTGGCCTATCTGGCTCGTAATAAGTTCAAGTCTAAAAACATTGTGCGGATACTTGAACCAAGCGCTGGCCGTGCGAATTTGTTATCTCCGTTCCTATCAGGTCACATGAGGCCTGAGCTGATTGATTGCATAGAAATCGACTTGAACAACCAGGCGATATTACGCGCGAAAGGCTTGAATGTTATCGACGGCGATTTTATGCAGTCAGATTTGGCCGCTATGTACAGTCACATCATTATGAATCCGCCATTTAACCACGGGGCAGATCATGTGCTTAAAGCTTTTGATTTGCTTATTAACGGGGAGCTGGTGGCAATTGTTAATGCTGAAACAGTACATATGCCCAATACTGCAAAACGACAGCATCTAGTTAGTTTAATTCAGCGATACGGTGAAGTTGAATTTCATCAGGAAGCATTTACCGATCCGGATACATTAAGGAAAACTAATGTCGAGATTGCATTGATATGGATGCAGAAGACTGCGGATATTAAACAAAACTTCACTGAAACTTTAGAAATCGATACTACCAGCGGTATCGAAAACGAAGTAACTCAGGGGCTGGCCTTACGGGGCAATACTATTGGTAATGCCGTGGCCGTATTTAATGCCTCTGTTGCTTCTCTTCGTTCTGCCGAACTGGCCCAGGAAGAGGCGAGTTATTACAAAAATCTTTTAGGAATGCCGTTAAATAGATTGCAAAGCTCTGACATTCCGCCAGAGGGATTGCAAACCCGATTCAACAAAGGCTATGACGATCTAAAAGACAGAGCCTGGGCCAATATCTTGCAAACAACCGAATTTAGCAAATATTTGTCTTCAAAGGCTTATGACCGGCTGACATCTGATTTTGTCTCGGTAAAGAAGCTGAATTTTACCGAAGTTAATATCCGGGGTTTTTTGTTGGGTCTGGTTGGAAGCCAGGCGGATATGAACATGCAAATGTTGTTAGATTGTTTTGATGAGATTACGAAATATATCCCTGAAAATCGAGCTTATTACAGAGGGTGGAAATCGAACCTGAAACACAAAGAGCAAGCCTATAGGGTACAAATGACGCGCTTTATCATTCCTAGAGTTAATTCGTACTACAGCGGCAATATTGCATTCGATACAATCAAAAAGTTAGGTGATTTTGATAAAACTTTTGCCATGCTGGACGGCAAGGCCGAATGCGCGGTATCGCTTGCAGGGCTATTTTCTGACTCGGCGACGGTAAAGCAATTGGAACAAGGGGAGCGTCTTTCATCCACCTATTTTGATGTAAGGTATTATCCGGGGGTTGGAAGCATTCATTTTTTTCCGACCAATAAGCCAGTTATTGACCGTTTGAACCGATTAGTTGGTAAAGAGCGCCAATGGTTGCCACAAGACGACAAGCAGGCATCAAAAGGATTCTGGAATCAATTTAATGCGGCCGAAAAAATTACCAGGGCAATGAAAATGCCGGTCACTCGTTGGGGTGAAATTGAGGATGGAAAAATTGCCGCTGCTCACTTAGATGCGTGCGCTAAGGTCGGGGTCGACATATCCGATATGCTGCTACAGGATATAGCGGCATAATTGGTGAAAGACAAGTTAGGCAAGGGCAGGGCAGGAGTCAGCGCCGGATAGTAGTAGTAATAATAATGTAGGAAGGTACTTTATAAATACTCTCTTACAAGCATTAGGCTTATTGCACATGACTGCCGGATACGTTATCGAAAAAATTTGGCTCGCTTTGCCCCCTGCTTCTTTAAGAGCCTTGATCTGAATATCGAGGGATTGTTGACTCGTGGACCTATGAGTATAGCCAAAGAGTCTCATTGCCTAAATCTGTCTCCTAAATCGATTAATAGACGGATTATCTATTAATTTACTGAAAAACGATTTTATAGACAGTAAATTTCAAGGCAATTATCAAGTACACAAACTTATAATATTGTAGACACCTATAACAACTGTTGCCGCTTGTTGAAATTCGACTATTCAGAGCAAGTTATATCGGAATCGGTCTCACCAGTGTCATTTGGGTTCAGAACGCTAATAAATATTAAGCTTTTCAATCTCTATTCCTGGTCAATTTTCAATTCAGCATAAGAAATTTGATGATATTGATGATCAGGCAAATGACGATTTTGACGTTTGAAAGAGAAAGTAGCTAGTTCTTCCAGTGTGCCAAATTTCAACAGAACGGTAATCACGGTTGATAGATTATGCTTGCAATCTGTTACAGGTATGAGTCGCTAGGCCACTTTTTTATGTCAATTGAATATGTGCTATAGTACGTAATACGTATAATGTGTTCAGAGGCTACTATGCATAAAAAAATGACGATTACCCTTGATGAAGCTGTGTATGACGGGCTACATCGAACAATTGGAAAACGGAAAATGAGCCAATTCATTGAAGACTTGGTGAGGCCGTATGTAATGGATGCTCGCATGGATGACGGATATAAGGCAATGGCCGCAGACAAAGCGCGTGAAGATGAAGCCATGGAATGGTGCAACTCCATTGTTGGAGATATGACCAATGAAGCGAGGTGAGGTTTGGTGGGTCGAATTCGACCCATCTGTAGGCAGTGAAATTCGCAAAACGCGTCCGGCTGTGATTGTTAGTAATGACTCGGCTAATCGGAATTTGTTACGCGTTGTGGTCGTACCGATAACCAGTAATACAGGCCGACAATATCCAGGTGAAGCGCTGATAACTCTTTCCGATGAGAAACAAGGTAAGGCAATGGCCGATCAAATTATGGCCGCTGATAAAAGCCGTCTAAAAAACAAACTTTGCACCTTGTCTAAGGTCGATATGCTTGCGGTCGAGAATGCTATTTTGATTCATTTAGGAATGCCGAAGTAATAGCGCCTCCCCTCTGGGATAGCACTTTGTACATGTTTTTTGTTTCGATCCCTGTTTGTCTAGCTGCCATAATTTTTATGGTATCTAAATCCATTGTGTTTTTAGATTGCCTTTCCACTATGAATAGCATCGGCGTAGTGGAATAATGATCGGGGCAATACTACCGAACACATCGAGAGTTGTCAGTCCACATGGAGATGAACAATGTCAGCGTCTAGCAATAAAAAACATAATCATAATGTAAGTCATTTAACTCGTAATACCATTGCATTAATATTGGCTGGTGGTCGCGGTTCACGATTAATGAATATGACCGATTGGCGTGCCAAGCCAGCCGTACCGTTCGGTGGCAAGTTTCGGATCATTGACTTTCCGCTGTCGAACTGCATAAATTCCGGCATACGCAAGATAGGCGTTTTGACCCAATACAAATCGGATTCACTGATCCGGCATATTCAACAGGGTTGGGGATTTTTGCGCGGTGAATTTGGTGAATATGTCGACTTGCTGCCTGCTCAACAACGGCACGATGAGAATTCCTGGTATCAGGGAAGTGCTGACGCTGTTTTTCAGAATATTGACATTTTGCACAGTCGCAATCCTGAGCATATTTTGGTACTGGCCGGTGATCATGTTTATAAAATGGATTACGGCGCAATGCTTGTCGATCATGTTGAAAAAAACGCCGATTTAACGATAGGTTGTATAGAAGTCTCGTTGCAAGATGCAACCGCCTTTGGCGTTATGGATGTCGATGATAATCGGCGAGTCAGGGCTTTTGTAGAAAAACCAGAGCATCCTCCCCTTATGCCAGGCAGAACAAACACTGCGTTGGCATCCATGGGGATTTATATTTTTAATGCCGGTTTTCTGTTTGAACAATTACTTAAAGATGCAGATACCTATGGCTCAATCCGTGATTTTGGTAAAGATATTATTCCTGCCATTATCGATAATTATATCGTCAATGCTTATCCCTTTTTGGATTTGCAAAGCGGGGAACAAAGCTACTGGCGCGATGTGGGTACCATAGATGCGTACTGGACAGCCAATATGGAATTGATTAGCGTAAAACAGGATTTAAATTTATATGACAAAACCTGGCCAATATGGACTTATCAAGAACAAACACCTCCAGCTAAATTTGTTTTTGATAGTGACAAAAGACGGGGTCAGGCTGTTGACTCCATGGTTTCTGGAGGCTGTGTGATTTCCGGAGCAAAAGTCAGGCATTCTCTATTATTCTCAAATGTCCGCGTTAATTCGTACACAACTTTGCAAGATACCATTGTTTTGCCTGAAGTTAATATTGGTCGTTATTGTCGTATTACCAAATCAATTATAGAAAAAGGCTGTGAAATTCCGGAAGGCACTGTAATAGGTGAAAATAGAGCGGAAGACGAAACCAGATTTCATGTCAGTCCCGGCGGAGTCGTTTTAGTTACAGCGGAAATGCTGGGACAAAGAAGGCATTATGTCAGATAAAAAACATTGAAATACGGCATCCCCTCGAATATGCAGTCCAGCATATTCGAGGGGATGGGCAAAAATAGCCTAGTTCGTGAGAGCATGCAAAACCGGGGGAGGCAGCTAAGCCACCTTTTTAAGTTTTTCATCATTCGCTGCCCGAAAGCTGGGATGCCAGTCTCGAAACGTTTGTTCCAATTCGCCGTTGAGTACCCGTGTCCGCATCTGCAAGAGTAAATGGGCTCCTTTCGGACTCCACTGCATTTGTTGCCGCTTGGTAAAACGCTTGGCAACGACGTAGTTCACCGCAGATTCGACGAAGCCCGTGCTAATTCTGTCACCCTGGCGATAGCGTTCGCCGTAGTTGGGGATGAAGGACTGATTATTGGTGATGTAGGTATGGAATTCTTCAACGGCTCGCAACAGTTTGCGTGTCGGTACATCTTTATTCTCGGCATCTACAGCGGCATCCAATTCCATCTCCAAAGTTTCCAGATGCTGGAGTGCTTCATAGGTATTACCATGCCACAGATACCACTTGATACTTTCGATTGCTTTTAATGTTGGCTCTCGCAATTCGTACTGTTGATCTTCATCGTCGAATGTCTTCGGCAAGCCTTTCGCGGTCTGGTTAAGCACGGTCAAACGCATGGTCACATGGAACCAATCCAGCAGGTGTTCAGCTTCTGGGTTGAGATAAAGTTGCAGGTTGCGCACGGTATCGCCGCCATCAGAGAAAAAGGTGATTTGCTGATTCAGCTGCATACCCTGGCTCTTGAGAACCTCGAAGAGTCGTCGTTTGGGTTTGTCATCAAAAGATTGTACGAGTCCAAAACACTTGCTGGCACCTTCTTCAGGAATGGATTTGCCCACGATCACTTCAAAATGAGTTTTCTTGTCATCCCACTTTCTAACGTAACCGCCATCAATTCCGACGGTAATGGGCGCTGGTGGTCGCGGCAATGCGGCCCATTCCCTCTGGCATCCGTCGATAAAGGAAAACTGTTCTTCGCCAAGCCCGGCCTCGGCTCGTTTCGCCACGCGCTGTAGATGATTGCGTATACTGGTGGCGTGAATGTGGGTTTCAATGGGCAATACGTCTTCGAACATTTGTGCAGCAAGGTCAAAAGAGACCAATGATGCCCATTTTGTCTCCAGATATAGCCGCTCTGGCGAGCAGTGCTCCGTGAGCAGATCCGTAAGAGGACTGAACGTACGGGTCTCATGTGGCTGGCAATCACACTGGAACCAGCGCGGGCTTGGAAATTCCAGGTTCCCAAACAGCGTGCGGAATACCACGGGATGCTGGTCTTTATGTCGAAACGCCTGAGCACAGTGAGGACACTTCTGCCGAACCGCCAGGTAAGCCGCGATTTGCTGCCCAACGACTTGTTTCTGCAGGGCAGCCAGTAGCGCCTTAGCTTCAGTCAAGCTGATACCAATCTCTTCTAGCCCTCCTGTTTCGCGTTCCAGGCAGGATAGCTCCTGAATGTCCTCACCCGTTTCAGTCTGGGTGACCAATTGGATTTTAAATTTCATGGTACTCTC
>Ga0315270_10000779_pt1 | contig 17091 bp, 15 predicted proteins | sample C1_bottom_MG_FD_204932 | JGI IMG/M metagenome (GOLD analysis project Ga0315270, IMG submission 204932) | Sediment microbial communities from Yellowstone Lake, YNP, Wyoming, USA - C1_bottom | ecosystem: Environmental > Aquatic > Freshwater > Lake > Sediment | place: USA: Wyoming | collected...
CGGACGAGCTGACGGCCCACCTCGATGCGCTCGTCGCCCGCAGCGCGTCGAACGAGACCCGCCACCTCGACGCCCTGCTGCCGCGCCTGCAGGCCGAATGCGCCAGGCCGCTGCCGCTGGCCGAGCTGAAGGCCGCCTGCAACCGCGCGCAGGAACGCTGGGAGCAGCGCGTCGCCGAGCTCGACACGCTCGACGGCCTGAACGCCGAGCTGGCCTTCCAGGGCTACCCGGACACCTTCGAGATGGCGCGCAAGCTGCAGCGCAGCGTCACGCTGTATGTGGGCGCGCCCAACAGCGGCAAGACCCACGCCGCGTTCGAGCGGCTCGCGCAGGCACACGACGGCGCCTACCTCGCGCCCCTGCGCCTGCTCGCGCTCGAAGGCCGCGACCGGCTCGTCGCACGCGGCGTGCCGTGTTCGCTGCTGACCGGCGAAGAGAACGTGCCGGCGAACGGCGCGCTGGCGGTGTCGAGCACCATCGAGATGGTGAGCACCACCCGCGCTGTCGACGTGGCCGTGATCGACGAAGCGCAGATGATCTTCGACCCTTCGCGCGGCTGGGCCTGGACGCAGGCCATCGTCGGCGTGCCGGCGAACGAGCTGATCATCATCTGCTCGGCCTACGCGGTGGAGGCGATCCGCGAGCTGCTGGTGCTGTGCGGCGAGCGCTGCACGGTGCGCCACTTCGAGCGCAAGCAGCATGTGGAATTGCTGCCGCACCCTGTCCCCACCGGCGCGCTGCAACTGGGCGACGCGGTGGTGGCCTTCAGCCGCCGCGACGTGCTCACGCTGCGCGACCGCATCGCCGCCAGCGGCCACCCGGTGTCGGTGATCTACGGCGCGCTGCCGCCCGAGGTGCGCCGTCGCGAGGCCGAACGTTTCGCGCAGGGCGAGTCGCACATCCTTGTGGCCACCGACGCGATCGGCATGGGCCTGAACCTGCCGATCCGCCGCGTGCTGTTCAGCACGCTGACGAAGTTCGACGGCGTCGCCGACCGGCCATTGGGCGTGTCGGAAGTGCACCAGATCGCCGGCCGCGCCGGGCGCTTCGGCATCCACGAGGAAGGCTTCGTCGGCGTGCTGAAAGACGCCGAGCCCGAGGCCGCGCAGATGCTCGCCGACCTGCTGGACAAGACGCCGCACGCACCGCGCCATTTCAAGGCGCCGGTGGCGCCGAACCCCTGGCACATCGCCACCATCGCGCGCCGCCTGCGCAAGGATGCGCTGCGCGAGGTGCTCGATGTGTTCATGGAACAGTTGAGGCTCGACGACGCGCACTTCGAGGTCGCCGAGCTGGAACAGATGCTCGAACTCGCCGCCGCCCTCGACCAAAGCGCCGCCTCATTGACGCTGCGCGAGCGCTTCACCTACGCGCAGGCGCCGGTCGACAGCCGCACCGAATCGCAGGTGCAGGTGTTCCTCGAATGGAGCGCCAGCCACGCCCGCACCGGGAAGGCCGGTCGGCCCTGGTTCCTCGACGAAGTCGACAGCCACAGCCGGCTGGAAAAGATGGAACAGGCGCTGCGCTCCTGCACGCTGTGGCTGTGGCTCGACCTGCGCTTCCCCGGCGTCTATGGGCATGTTGAGGCGGTGATCGACCTGCGCAATCGGCTCAACGACAGCATCGAACGGCACCTGCAAAGCCAGCGCCCGCTGGCGCAGGTGCGCACGCGCGGCAGGCGCTGAACCCGTGCGTATGGTGCAGCGGCTTCAGACTGTCTGCGGTCATTCGTCGGTGCATCGCCGGCACCGGCTTACGACCCATTGCAGCCGCTCATCCCGCCCAGTGGGCAGCTCCAATGCGGGCGTAGCGATCCGTCGCGTCCAAGCCGTGCGGCGCGTTGACTGACCGAGTCTCCAGAGCGAATCGAGTCAGTCGTCTTCTGCGATGAGCGTCGCGATGGCAGCCCCCAGAGCCAAGTCCTCCACGGCGCCGAACGCGTGCTGCCGCAAGTGTCCGTTCCGGTCGATCAGCATCAGGCTCGGGGTTCCCTGCATGCTGTAGGCCTGCATCGTGACCGGAATCGGGTTGCTCGCCTCGGCGCTCGGTGCATCCACGCCAACCGGAAACGTGATGCGGTACTCGTGCAGAAACGCCTGCAGCGAGACGGGCGTCATTGCGGCGTGGTGTTCGAACACCGTGTGCAGGCCGATCACCGCGACGCCCGACGCAGCGAACGTCGCATGGATGCGCTGCGCCTGCGGCAAGCCGTGGTGCACGCAAGCGGGACACAGCATCTGGAATGCGTGCAACACCACCACCTTGCCGCGCAAGTCGGTCAGTTGTACCGCGTCGCCGGTGCCAAACCACTCGCGCGTCGTCCATGGCGGCGCCGGCTGACCGGGTGGGTCCATACCGAACACGCTGCGCGTTGCCGGCGTTCGCACCCGGGCGCGATGCATGAGGTCACTTTCTGAACGTGGAGAACACGAAGTCATTGTTCTTCTGCGCGGTGTGACACTGGAAGCACGCCGTCGCGGCGCTCTTGCCGACCGCGCGCTCGGTCTTCGAATCTCCCTTGAATCCCTCGAAGCCCCAGCCGCCTGTGTCTTTGTACTTCTTGGCGTCCTTGTGCATCAAACCCAGGACTTTGCGGGCGCCTTCCTGCACGGTGTTGTCGACAGCCTTCGCTTCCAGAAGGTCGAAGGCGATCACGGAGCCATCGGCAAACTTGCCGCTCTTGTAGCCCTGCTCGGCCTTCTTGTTGGCGTAGAGGTGATGGATGCCACCGAACGCGTCATACAGGGCGTGTCCCTGATTGATCGTCATGCTCTTGACGTGGACCCAATGACGATAGCCCTCGGGGTAGGGGACAGGCGCCGGATCGGCGGCGAACAGCGGCGAGGTCATCGAAAGGGCGGCGGCGAATACAAGCATCTTGCGCATGGGGCACTCCTACAATCGGCACTTGAAAGGCAGGCATTGCAGCATGCAGCGATACGCCTGGATAGCAGGCACGAAACGGTGACCCGGGTACTTTCAGGTGTCAATCGATGAACTCACAGAGACAAGCGACGCCGACGACGCCCAACGTGGCGCGCATGGTCGAAGACATCGTCGGCTGCAAGTGGTCGCTGGCCGTGCTCGGTGCTGTGCGCGGCGGGGTGTGCCGGCCTGGCGCGATGGAGCACGCCATCGAGGGGCTCTCCAAGAAGGTACTCAACGAGCGCTTGAACAAGCTCGTGCGTTTCGGCATCCTCGAAAAGCAGGCCTATCCCGAACTGCCGCCGCGCGTTGAATACCGTTTCACGCCTTTCGGCGACAAGTTCCTCGGTGTGCTTGATGGCGTCGACGCGCTGCAGCGCGAGATTGATCGTTGATCCGAACCAACGGCCTGTCTGGAGCGACGGTGCCGCTGACCCGATTGGCAGTTTTGCAGACGGCACCTCTTGCGCCGGCTGGTACCCAAGTCACCTGCAAGCGAACATCCTCTGACCGGCATCAGACTCGATGACGGCTTGCTGGCGCCGAGATCGCCAGGGTGACCGACAAGACCCGACCCATTCCCGAAGTTCAGTTGCGCAAAGAGCTGACATCCAAAGCCCGCCAGCTCTGCCAACGGTCAGCGCAAAGTGCATGCATCTTCTCGGGCCTGCGCCACCGACGCGTCGTCACCTCAAGAAGGCAAGCGTTGCGGCATCGCGTGCAATCACACCCTCCCGCTCCATCGACGCCAGCGTGCGGTACAGCGCTTCGTGGGTCAGGCCCAGATCGATCGCGAGATCCTTGACCGTCCCGTGCAGCGTGTAGCGATGTGTCGCGCCGCTGCCTTCGGTGAGCAGCAGGTGCCGGACTCTTTCGGGAGCGCCTTTCAGGCACAGCCTCTCAACGCGGGTCCGGGCCTGGCGCAGCTGGCGCGAGACGATGGCCAGCCAATGCATGGCGAACTCGGCATCGCTGCGCAGCAGAGCGCGCAGCTCATCGGACGGGATCGATGCCACCAACGCGGCTTGCGCCACCACGGCGGTGCAGTGATAGCGCTCGCTGTGCAGCGAGGCCTCTGCAAAGAACTCCCCAGCTCGTGCCGCGTGGATGGCCACCTCCTCGCCCTGCGGTCCGAACCGGCTCAGGGTCACGCGACCCTCGGCCAGGAAGTGCACATGCTGCGCCGCTGCACCCATGCGGAAGACGGCCTCCCCCGGCCCAAAGGACCGCTCGACCGCCAGGTGAGCCAATGCGGCAGGCAGTATCGACAGCGGCGAGTTCACTCTGCAGGGACTTGAGCAAGCATATGATTCAGATCATATGCGCTGCGCTGGCAGCAGCGGCAACATGCCAGCCTTGATGGAGACTGCCGCGATGTCGATGTTCCGAGTTCTGAGCGCCTGCGTGATGCTGGCGTTGCCCACCGCTGGATCGTCCCAGTCAGCACCGCCCAGCGGTCATTCGCATTCGATGGCCGATCACGCCAAGCACATGGCTGCCCCGCAGGCCGATGCGCGACAGCTGGTCAAGTTTCCGGACGCCCTGCGCTCGCACACATTGACCAACATGCGCGACCACCTGCTCGCTCTCGGCGAGATCCAGGAGGCCCTGTCCCGCAGCCAGTTCGACCAGGCCTCGGACATCGCCGAACAGCGTCTGGGGATGTCCTCGCTCAAGCTGCACGGCGCCCATGAGGTGGCGCAGTTCATGCCCAACGGCATGCAGGAAGCGGGCACCGCCATGCACCGGTCGGCGAGCCAGTTCGCCACCGTCGCCAAGGACGCCTCGGTCACCGGTGACTTGAGGCCGGCGCTGGCAGCACTCGCCAGAGTGAATCAGACCTGTGTGGCCTGCCACGCGGGCTACCGGTTGCACTGAGCTTCGCACTCACGAGGCCGCACGGCGGCGTTTCGGGGCCGGCCGCACGGCCATCCCCAGCAGCGTGAGCGCCGCAAATCCTGCCCCCGCGTAGAACGTGAACGCCGAACCCCTCATGTCCCACAGCACGCCCGCAATGACACTTGACGCCAGCAGCGCCAGGCCGCTCATCAGGTTGAAGAAGCCGTACGCCGTGCCGCGCAGGTCTTCTGGGGCGGTATCGGCGACCATGGCCGCGAGCAGGCCCTGCGTCATGCCCATGTGCACGCCCCACAGCGCCACCCCGACACCCAGGCCGACCCAGGAACTGGCCGAGGCCAGCACCAGGTCCGAGGCGATCAGCACGACCAGGCCTGCGGCCAGCAGAACGCTGTGGTTCATCGTGTCCGACAGCTTTCCGAACGGATAGGCGCAGGCCGCATACACCAGGTTCATGGCCACCATCACCAGCGGCACCCAGGCGACAGGCACGTCGAGCTGCGCTGCACGCAGCACCAGGAACGCCTCGCTGAAACGCGCCAGCGTGAACACGGCGCCCACGCCGACGACCCACCAGTAGCGACGGTCGAGTCGGGCCAGCGCTTCACGGCGGATCGGGTTCACGGCACCCCTTGGCCGGTCGTGCTCGGGCTCGCGGATGCCCACCAGAAGCAGCAGCACCGCGAGCACACCAGGAATGACCGCGACCCAGAACACCGCGCGGAAGTCATTGGCCCAGGCCAGCATCAGCCCTGTGGCCAGCAACGGCCCGGCGAAGGCCCCCACGGTGTCGAGCGATTGCCGCAGACCGAAGGCGGCACCGCGGATGCTGGGCGGCGTGATGTCTGCAAGCAATGCATCGCGCGGTGCGCCGCGGATGCCCTTGCCGACGCGGTCGATGAAGCGCGCAGCGACCACCATGCCGACCCCGGTAGCCAGGGCGAACACCGGCTTCGTCAAGGCGCCCATCGCATAGCCCAGCAGGGCCAGGCCCTTGCGCTTGCCAAGGTAGTCGCTCAGCGCGCCCGAGAACACCTTCGAGATCAGCGCGGTCGATTCGGCCAGCCCCTCGATGATGCCCACGGCCAGCACGCTGACGCCGAGCGTGCCGACCAGGAACAGCGGCAGCAGGCTGTGGATCATCTCGGACGAGATGTCCATCAACATGCTCACGAAACCCAGCACCCACACGCCTGCGGGCATCGAGACCGGAACGATCAACTTCGGCGGCGCCGCCGGGCGCAGGTCACTCATCTGCAGGGCGGCCCAGCACGCCGAACTCCACCGGCGTCTTCGTGTAGAAGACGTTGGCCTTCTCCGCTTCGAGCTGCACGAACAACGTGTCGCACTGCTGCGGGCTGAGCGCCATCGTCACCTCGACCGGCTGGTCCGAGAGTTCGATGAAGTGCGCCGAGTGCAGGCGACCATCGCGGCCGATGCCTTGCACCCCCACCGCCGTCGTGATGCCCGTGATGCCCAGCGACTTGGCCACCTCCATCAGCCAGACATGCACCTGCTTGCGGCCGTGATGCCGGCCCTCTTCAGTGAAGAACGTGACCTGGAATCCTTGCATGGCTCATCCTCCTGCGAGTTGAGAAGTACGAAGCAGCGCCACCGTGCCGATGCCGAGCAGCGTCATCAAGAGGCTGCCGGCCACGTGCGCGGCAATGCCGGACAACGCCCACATCATCCGCCCGGCCATCAACTGCGAAACGACTTCGGCGGAGAAGGTGGAGAAGGTGGTGAGCCCACCCAGGAAGCCGGTCACGATCAGCAGACGCCATTCGGGTGGCAGCGACGGGTGGCTGCTGAAGTAGGCCACGGCCACGCCGATCAGATAGCCCCCGACGAGGTTGGCCGTCAGCGTGCCGGGCGGAATCGAGGGGAACAGCGCATTGAGCTTCGTGCCCAGAAACCAGCGCAACAAGGCCCCGAGCGAGGCGCCGACGCTGATGGCAACGATGGAGAGGGTCACCGGTCTGTCCTTTCAGGTGAGGGCCTGAAACAGACGCGATGCAACCTACGCGTCCGCTCCAGGGACTGTCCGTAGGCATCATCAGCTCCGCGTGGTGAGACGCTCGGCGGTTGAAGGAGGAATGCCATCTCCTTGTCCGTACTGTAGCAGGCGCGCTCCCCTTCACACTACGCCCTCAGCCAGACCCCGGCGGCCAGCGGCAACAGCATGAACACACCAAAGGCGAAAGCGCCTGCCGTCAGCGCACCCTTCCACAGGTGCCAGCCGGCCATCTGGTGCTTGCGGTACTCGTCGAAGGTGATCAGGAAGGCCATCGCGCCCGCAAGCAAGCCGAAGGCGGTGCCGAGGATGAGCGACAGCTCGAGCGTCATGGGCTCGTATAGCCGATTCGAAGGGCGGCGTTGGTGCGCCAGCGCACGAGGCCCGGCATTTCCCGATTTGCCATCCCGGCGTGCGCCGCGGCAGCGCTTGCGCGCAGCAAAGGGAACATGATCCGGCCATGCCCCAACTCATCCTCATCCGGCACGGCGAATCCGAGTGGAATCGCGACCACCGCTTCACCGGCTGGGCCGATGTCGGGTTGACCGAGACCGGCCGGCAGCAGATGGTCGATGCCGGCGCCTTGCTCGCTCGCGAGCACCTCGGTGCCGACGTCGCCTTCACCTCGGTGCTGAGCCGCTGCATCGTCTCCCAGTGGGCGCTGCTGGAAGGCATGGGGCGGGTGTGGGTGCCGGTGACCCTGGACTGGCGGCTCAACGAGCGCCACTACGGCGCCCTGACCGGCATGTCCAAGGCCGCGGCTGTCGAAGCCTTCGGCGCCATGACCGTGCAGCGCTGGCGCCGGGCCTTCGACGAGCCACCCCCGCAGGGCCCAGGCGATGGCGAGGGCCACCCGATCATCGACGAGCGCTACGCCGGATCGCCCGAAGCTGCCCGTCCCCAGGGCGAATCGCTGGCCCAGGTCATGACGCGCGTCGAGCCCGTGTGGATGCACAGCCTTCAGCCAGCGCTCGCCGCCGGGCAGCGTGTGCTGGTCACCGCCCACGGCAACAGCCTGCGTGCGCTGATCAAGCTCATCGAGGGCATCGCCGATGCGGACATCACGCGGCTGGAGATTCCGAATGCGGTCCCGATGCTGCTGGAACTGGATGCCCGCATGGGCCTTGTACGCCGCACTCAGCTCGGACCAGCGACACCCTCTCCGTCGGAGATCCTTTGAGCGGCGACGCTGCGCGCCCGTCCCGTGAAGCCGCAGACAAGTCTTCCGTCTCACCGATACCGTCAAGGAGCTCCACCATGCAAACCGCCATCCGATCCATCCACGCACGCGAGATCCTCGACTCGCGCGGCAACCCGACCGTCGAGGTCGATGTGGTGCTCGAGGAAGGCTCGACCGGACGTGCTGCCGTGCCCTCAGGCGCATCGACAGGCGTGCACGAGGCGGTGGAGCTGCGCGACGGCGACGCCCGCCGATACGGCGGCAAGGGCGTTAAAACCGCCGTCGGCAACGTCAACACTGCGTTGGCCGACGCGCTGAGGGGGCTCGATGCGTTAGACCAGGTGGCCGTCGACCGGGCGATGCTGACGCTCGACGGCACCGCCAACAAGGGCCGGCTCGGAGCCAATGCCATCCTGGGCGTGAGCATGGCAGTGGCGCGAGCGGCTGCCACTGCCGCCCATCTGCCACTCTTCCAGCACCTGGGTGGCAAGGATGCCTGTCGCTTGCCGGTGCCGATGTTCAACATCCTGAACGGCGGCGTGCATGCCAACTGGCAGGGCACCGACCTGCAGGAATTCATGATCGCACCCGTCGGCGCGCCAACGTTCGCCGAAGCCGTGCGCTGGGGCGCCGAGATCTACCACCGGCTCAAGGCCGTACTGAAGGACGCCGGCTACTCCACCGGCGTCGGCGACGAGGGCGGTTTCGCGCCGGCGTTGAAGCGCAACGTCGATGCGATCGAGCTGATCCTGAAGGCCATCACCGGTGCCGGTTACCGCCCCGGCGACGACGTGGTGCTGGCGCTCGACCCGGCATCGAGCGGCTTCTTCGAGGACGGACACTACCACCTGCGCACGGAGAACCGCAAGGTCAATGCGGAAGAGATGGTGGCGATGTACGCCGACTGGGTGGCCCGCTACCCCATCGCCGTGCTGGAAGACGGTCTGGCCGAGGACGACTGGGCGGGCTGGAAGCAGCTCAACGCGCGGCTCGGCAGCCAGATCGAGCTGGTGGGCGACGACCTGTTCGTCACCAACGTCGAGCACATCTCACGCGGTATCCGCGAAGACGTGGCCAATGCGGTGCTGATCAAGCTCAACCAGATCGGCACGCTGACCGAAACGCGCGCTGCCGTGCAGATGGCCTACGACGCCAAGTGGGGCGCGATGGTGTCGCACCGCAGCGGCGAGACGGTGGACAGCTTCATCGCCGACCTGACGGTGGCGCTCGGCACCGGCCACCTGAAGACCGGCGCACCCTGCCGCGGCGAGCGAGTGGAAAAGTACAACCAGCTGATGCGGATCGAAGAGGCCCTGGGCAGCTCGGCTGTCTACGCAGGCCGCAGCGCGTTTGTTCGCTGACCCTGGATGCGGACAATGGCCCCTTCGTAAGTCGGGTGTCCCCGACTTCAGCCTTCCACTCGAGGATCGAACATGGCCATTGCCTCCAACTGGTTCACCTGGGCGCTCTTCTCGGCCGTGTTCGCAGCGCTCACGGCGATCTTCGCCAAGATCGGCCTGGCGGGCGTCGATTCCGACCTCGCCACGCTGATCCGCACGGTGATCATCTTCGGCGTGCTCGGCGCCTTCGTCTACGCCGCCGGCAAGTGGTCGAACCCGTTCGAGTTGTCGGGCAAGACCTGGTTGTTCCTCGTGCTCTCGGGCCTGGCCACGGGTGCATCGTGGGTGTGCTACTTCCGCGCTCTGAAGATCGGTGATGCGTCCAAGGTGGCGCCGGTGGACAAGCTCAGCGTGCTGCTGGTGACGGTGTTTGCGGTGGCTTTCCTGGGCGAGCGGCCATCGGCGCGCGAGTGGATCGGCATCCTGATGGTCGGCGCCGGGGTGTTCGTGCTGGCGTTCAAGCGATAGCCGGTCATCGTCGCCATCGGATTCCCGCTTTCCCATGCTTGAAATCGCGGCCACCTGCCTCGTCCTGACAGCCCTGCTGGCCTACCTGAACCATCGCTTCGTCGGCCTGCCGATCACGATCGGGGTGATGGCCGCTGCGCTGCTGCTGTCCCTGGCCATCGTGGGACTGGATGCCGTCGGCGTCGGCCATGCCCTGCGGCAGTACGGAGAGTCGCTGCTGCGCTCGATCGACTTCTCCAACGTGCTGATGCAGGGCATGCTGTCGCTGCTGCTGTTTGCCGGCGCGCTGCACGTCGACCTGTCCGAACTGAAGGCATACCGCTGGCAGGTGGGTGTGCTGGCGGTGATCTCCACGCTGCTGTCGACGCTGGCAGTCGGCTACGGCACCTGGCTGGCGCTGCCCTGGGTCGGCCTGGAGCTGCCGCTGATTTACTGCCTGCTCTTCGGCGCGCTGATTTCCCCCACCGACCCGATCGCGGTGATGGGCATCCTGAAGACCGCCGGTGCGCCGAAGAACCTGGAACTGGTCATCGCAGGCGAATCGCTGTTCAACGACGGCGTGGGCGTGGTCATCTTCTCGCTGCTGCTGGGCATGCTGGCCAGCGGCGCCACACCCACGGTCGACCAGGGCCTGCACCTGCTGCTGCGCGAGGCCGGTGGCGGCCTGCTGTTCGGCCTGGCGCTGGGCACCGCGACCTTCTGGCTGCTGCGCAGCGTGGACAACTACCAGGTCGAGGTCATGCTGACCCTGGCTGCCGTGACCGGCGGCTACGCCCTGGCCAGCCGGCTGCACGTGTCGGGGCCGCTGGCGATGGTCGTGGTGGGGCTGATCGTCGGCAACGGCGGACGCAGGCTGGCCATGTCGGACACCACGCGCCACTACGTCGACCTGTTCTGGGAACTCATCGACGAGATCCTCAACGCCGTGCTGTTCGTCCTGATCGGCATGGAGGTCCTGCTGGTCACCTTCACGGCGAACATTTTCATGGCTGCAGCGGTGGCGATGGCCGTCACGCTGCTGGCCCGTGCGCTGACCGTCGGTTTGCCGGTGAGCCTGTTGCCGGGCGTCTTCAAGCTGCCCAGAGGCTCGGGCTGGGTGCTGACCTGGGGCGGCCTGCGCGGGGGCATCTCGGTCGCGCTAGCGCTGTCGATCCCGGCCGGGGCCGAACGCAACATCGTGCTCGCCCTTACCTACTGCATCGTCGTCTTCTCGATCCTTGGGCAGGGCCTGACCGTGGGCCGCGTGGTGCGGCGCACGGTGACGCACTGACGCCACTGCTGGACCGGTGCTGCGGGAACGGAATACTTTTACCCGCAGCCCCAACCGGCCCACCGAGCAAGACCCGAAGTCCCCAAGTGATCCGCACCCTGATTCCCTGATTCGCCTGGGCGAGTCTCTGCTCTTTGGCCCCGGCAAGATTGATGTGCTGCGCGCCGTTGCGGAGCGTGGATCAAAGTCTTTTTGCCGCACTGACTCCGGGAGGGCGACCCAAGATAAGCCCAGTTTTGGTCTGACCGGCCGCTTTCGGGTCGGGGTTTCAGGACCGGATTGAGGACCCGCTTGTGGCCGGGTGCGTGAGATCACGAACGGCCGCTTCGTAGAAGCGAAACAGGAAAAGCGATGGCCACCCGTCCGGCTGCGTTGGAGCAACCCGGCAGTCGGGTTTGGGTCGGCAACGACCCGTCGCGGGCGACGGAAGCTGTCGCTGGCTGACTCGTCCAGATGAACAGAGACCGGGTTGCCGTCGGTTCGTCACCGTCCGGCAGGTCTTGAAGTACACCGGTCTCTCGGCCGTACGGCCAGCGAAAGTCAGGTAACGGCGCCCGCCGACATTCGACCGCGCAATCTGGCCGACCGCAACCAGTCTTGAAGCGACGTTCGCCACGAAGCTGCGAGCGTCCGGACGTGGCCGTATCGAGCCAGAGTGGAGTTCAGATTCCGCGCCGGAAACCTGCCATTCGCATGTGCTCCGTGACAAGATTTTCGAGCGCGCCGTGAAGGACAGCTTGTGGCCGAGACGAGCCAAAGCGAAGCTCAAGTTGGCCGCCGTAAAGCAGTCATCCAAGGCAGGTCGGCGGGAGAAATTCTGAGCGGATCACCAGGGTCCGGTTGTGGCCGGCTGCCGGAGGTCACGAACGGCAGCTTCGTGGAAGTGAAACTCGAGAAGCCAGCGCTGAGCATCGGACAGCTTTGGAGAAACTCGAAGGGCGGGTCTGGGTCGGGTCCTGCCACCTGACTTGAATTGGTGAACGGCCGGTCGGGGCCGGGTATCTGACGTTCGACAGCTCTCGCTCGACTGCACCTTCACGGTTGAAACCGAGGCTTGTGATCGCCACCGCAACGCCGATGATCGGCCGGTCATGTTCGCCGTCACCGGCAAAATCATCCGCTTGCCCCGATGCGACGCAGCGGTGAACGGCTACGTGCAGCGCGCTTCCCACCGAAGGCTCCAGTTGCCTCTGGCGCGTCGAGTGACAGTTGGCCGCCGATCGGCACGTGCAATCGGCTGGCACGGCATTGGCCACACCAGACGCTGCTTTTGCTATCGCCCGCCACGTCATTGAGATGACACCAGTTCGACCATCGCCGCCATGTCGATGACCGCATCCGCCATCGCCGTCAGTTCCGGCGTCTGAGAGACGAAGAACTCGCGCTCGTAGCCACCCAGCCGCAGCACTTCGCGCTTCATCGCCATGAACATGCGTTTGCGTTCCGCATCGAGCGCGCCATCGGCTTCGTCAGAGAACAACGTGGCGTAGCGCCGGCCCGAATGCTCGGCCAGGTACAGCGCTACCGCGCGCGTCAGGCATTCGTTGATCCAGACCCGCTCGCCGCCGCTCATCAGACCGACGCTCTTGCTCTCCCCGGAATCGCCGTCGTGGACGACGATGTCGAAGCCCTCCTTCTGCTCGCCCTTTGCGGTCTCCACGAGGGTACGGATCGATACCGTGAATCGCGGACCGTAGCAGGCCAGTAGCAAGTCGTTCGCCAACCCGGACAGTGCCGGCCCCGCGTCGTCGATCGCCAGCGCGATCAGCCCGTCGTTGCTCATGCAGCGTGCGAACAGGGTCCACCCGCCCAATGACGACTCGACGCAGGCGATGCGCGCCATCAACAGGGTGCGCCGCTGTGCCACGATGGCCATCTGTCGTGTCGCCCCCTCCCACGATTGCGCGTCCCGCAGGGCGACAAGATGCGCCTGCTCGGCCGCCGTCACCGCGGCGGTGGCGCGCCCGACCGCGCCGCCGGCCGCGACAAGCCACTGCTCATCAAACGACGCCGGCAGCGCCGCGAGCGACTCGTCGAGCCGGTCCAGCCGTTCGCGGGTTTGCGCGACCTGCTGCTCGCGGCGGCCAGAAATCTGCTCGCGGACGGTCGCGACCTGTTGCTGTTCGGCGCGCTCGTCGGCGGTCTCCTCCACACAGTCCGCGGCCGCCAGTGCCTCGAGTTCCTGCTCGACGACAGTCGCCTCGTCTCGCACCCGTTCGATCTCCCCTGCCCGTGCCGCCAGCACCGCCAGGCGCGACACCCGATCCCGGGCAAGCGTCTTCCGATGCTCGGCGACATGGCAGTCGGCGGGCGCAATGGCCAGGGCCAGCACCGTCGTTCCGATCTGCTCCAACTGCTCCAGCACCGTCCGCTTCTCGGTGGCCAGCCGGTGGATATCCGCCTGCGCGTTGGGCACCAGCGCCCGCGCCTCATGCGAATCGGCCAGCAGCTTGCAGCGGCCCTGAAGGTCGCTCCCGGCACAGGGCACCTCGTCGGTCAGGCCGAAACGGCGGGACAGTTCCTCGGCCCTCAGGGCCGCACGGCCCGCCTCGCGTTCGATCTCCGCCAATCGCAGCTGCGCGGTACGCTGGGCGCCGGTGCAGTCGCTCAGCCGCTGCACTTGCAGGCGCAGCAGGCCAACCTTTTCGGTCCGGGCACACAGCACGCGTTGGGACCTGGGCAGCGCCCTCACGGCGCGCTGAACAGCCGGCGCGTCACCCAGTACCTGATGCAGTTGCCGCCGCCGGCCCTCCAACGCTTCGCGGCGTCTGCGCTCCTGGGTGATCCGATCGGCGATCCGCTGGGTCAACCGGGCCAGCCGCTCCTGCTCCTGCCGGTCCTGGGCGTCCAGGGCTGCCATGTTTTGCTTGTCGGCGTCCAGGGCCGCTTGTCGCTCTTGCTGCAGCCGCCTGCGCTGCGCCTGCGTCGCAAGCGTCTGTTCACGCTCGGCCGCCAGTCTCGCATGGGTGCTGCGAGCCGCCTCCAGCGCCGTCTGTGCATCGGCCTTCGCCGCCAGCGCCTGCACTATGCGTGCGCCAGCGCCCTCGACGCGCCGCTGCTCCTCGCCGATGCGCTGGTGCTCGTCGTCGATGCCGACCAACTCCTGCCGCAGCGTCACCAGTCCGGCCTTCAACGCCCGTGCAACGTCAGCAGCCTTCTGGCCCAAAGCCCGGATTTCCTCCTGCCCCAACAGATCGGCCAGCAGTGTCTTGATCTCACCATTGCGGTAGTGGCTCAGTTGCCGCTTGCCTTGCGCTGAGAACACCGACGTGAAGAACGTATCGGCACTGCCGCACACCGCTTCGACGCAACGTGTGTAGGTTTCGACTTTGCCGTCCGAGACGGTGCCGTCGGGCAGTTGCACCGGACGCCAAGCATCGCCCGACCACGCAAACAGGAAGGCCTCTGTGCGGCGTCGTGTGCCCGACCGGATCACAACCTGCGACCGGTAGCGAACGCCTTCATGCGCCCAGACCAGGTCCTTCTCGCTTTCCGGGAGGCACACATGGTCGTAGTAGGCGAAGCCGCCCGGACCCGCCGCGATGGCGCGCGAAGGCATCGTCAGGTACGGGTGCATGTTGTCCATGACGGTGGTCTTGCCCCGGCCGTTGCTGCCTGCGATGGCCACCAGTACAGCATCACCGGCAAGGGCCTCGAAGTCGAGGGTCAGCGTGTCTCGGCGCAGACCGTCGCGGATGCCTCGGAACCCTTTGAGGGTCAAGGAAAGAACTTGCATGGTTGAACTCAATAGGGGCGTCAGGACAGTCTCTCGCGGCGATCAGGCGCTGCAAGTTGCCCCTGGCTGATGAACCGAATCAGGACAGCAACGCCGCCTCGGCCGTCGACGCAACCGGCTCGGTTGAAGGCGGAGCGTCATCGGCCGTTGCGTTGCATGCCGGCCTGCCCAGTGCGCCTGCGGCGATGGCCTCGGCCGGCTCGCTCAATAGCGCCTCCAGGCACGCCAACAAGGGCTCTGGCCGGCACGCCGCGACCTCTGCCCACGCCCTCACCTTTTCGGCCAGGCTGTGCGCCTGCGCGATGCCCGCGGCCCGGGTGCGCACCACGGGCACGATGCGGCCCTCGAGTTTGACCTCGGCCGCGCCGGCCAATTCCTTCAGGATGGCGGCCCGGTCGACCTCATGCCGATCCTCTTCGGCGATCATCCAGCGCACGCGGATGAAGGCACCCGCGACACCCTGCTGCGCGACAGCCGCTCGCAACTCATCGAGCCCGGGCTTGCCCTCGAAGCAGATATCGACCGTGCGGCGTGCGGGTGTCGGGTGCAGCATGCAGTCCGCACCGTCAGCATCGACCCGCCAGATCAGAAACCCCTTGTCGCCCTCCTCCCCATAGTGGAGGCGCCCAATGGAACCGGGGTAGGCGATGCACTGTCGGCCTGCCGCCCCGTCGAACCGCCACGACTGGTGTCGGTGGATGTGGCCCAGCAGGAACGCCTGCGCTTGCGCGGCGAACAGGGTGCCGGTGGTGAACTCGTGGTCGAAGCCCGCCATCGGCACGCCATGCTCCGAGACGCAGCCGAAGACGGTTCCATGCGACACGCCCACGGTCGGCAGTCCGATAACGCGCGCGGCGCGGTTGATCGGTGCGAACCCTTGCAGCAGATCGGCCAGTTGCTCTCCCACGGCCTGCGCCGCGGCACCTGCACCGACCGTGGCTGCGACCACCGCCTTGTTCACCGTCGGCACGCAGGTGAACAGCGCCAGCAAACCCGACGGCACCTGATCGAAACGCCACCCTTCGGACGTGAGCCAGCGGCCGTCCTGCGTCAAGCCCACCTGCTGGATGCGATCCGCCACATGCACGCCATAGCGCCCGCCCAGCAACTCGAAGATCGCAAGCGTTCCCGGCGGCTCGTGTGAGTACGTGCCCTGCAGCATCAGCACGGGGCAGTGATCGGCCAGGCGCTGAATCTGGGCGGCCAGCCGCCCAGCAGCCGGCGTATGCAAGTCCATGGCGTGGTCGGTGGAATCCCCCGAAATGACGGCCGCTTGCACCTGCGACCGGATAGCCTGATCGATGGCATCGCCAAAGCAGCGGTCGGCCTCGGCCAGATTCTTCGGGCCGTAGTGCAGATCGGAGAAATGCGCGACGCGAATCGAAGCGACGGCTTTCATGACGCGACCTTCATTTCGGTGTCGATCTTGTCGAGATAGCCCTGCGGGTCGTTGCGATAGCGCTCCAGTTCGTCCCAGGCCCGGCGGCGACCTTGCCGGTTGAGCTTCCAGCCGCTGCCCCATCGGCGTTCGGCGTAGGCCTCGTAAAGGTCCGCGGCAATGCCCGAGGCAAACGCGCGCGCGAACACCTTGTCGACGGTCGGTTCACCGACGTGCCCGTGGCGCCCGTGTTGCAACCCGTCTGCGTCCTCCGTTGGGGCGTCGCCACCCACTACCTGCACCGATGGCGTGACGCCTTCGAGCACCTGGCTCGCGAGCTCGCCGTGCACGATGGCCGCCTCGTCGTCCTCGTGCCCGCGCAGCAGTGCCGCAACGTCCACCGGCGCCTCCAGTTCGATGATCCACTGCGGCACGCGCACTGCCCGGCCCTGCTCGTCGATGTGGCTGACCTCCATCAGCCTCTTGCTCAGATAGAACGGCGTGCGCTGCCGGTCGAGGAATCCGGAGATTCGTCCGCCGCGCAGGAAGCCGATCGTCTCGAACTTCTGGATCGCGGCGTTCATCGCGTAGAAGCTGTTGGTGTGGAGTTCGAAGGCACTGATCGAACGGATGCCCGGCACGAAGAACAGGAAGCGCCCGCTCAGGTTGCACTGCTTGGTCTGGTACTCATGGCAGGTCTCCGGCTCGCAAACGCCGCCGTTCTCGTCGCGCAGCATCGTCTTGCGTCCGCCGAAGAGCCGGATGGTGCGTTTGCCGTTGTCCGCCACCGGCACCGGGGCATGGCAGCGACAATGCCGCACCCTGCCGTCGGACGAATACTCCGACCAGAAGCGCTTCTCGTT
>Ga0315270_10000780_pt1 | contig 17083 bp, 19 predicted proteins | sample C1_bottom_MG_FD_204932 | JGI IMG/M metagenome (GOLD analysis project Ga0315270, IMG submission 204932) | Sediment microbial communities from Yellowstone Lake, YNP, Wyoming, USA - C1_bottom | ecosystem: Environmental > Aquatic > Freshwater > Lake > Sediment | place: USA: Wyoming | collected...
GCCATCGCCTGAGCGTTCGTGCCATCGAAGGTCGGCGTCCCTATGACGTTCGAGTTCCCAGGCCCAGGTGCCGAGGCGGTAGCGATAAGCGAAGGATTGGCCAATAAGGCTGGAGAGACGGCGATGGTGGCTGCGGAGTTGAAGCCGCCGGAACTGGTGGTGTAGGTGCCCGAGGATCCACCACTTACGAAAATGTTAGGTAGAACCGTGCCCGCCCACGCCCCCGCGATGGCCGACCCGGGGTCACCCTTCGCGTTCATGCCGTTTGCCTGCAGCGCGTTAATGCCGGTGGCCAGCGAGTCCGCCACCGAATTGAGTTGCTTCTCGTATGAGGGAATCACAAAATTGACCGCCGCGACGTTGGCACCGATTAGACCTCGTGCATTCACGGTGACTCCATTGCCCGTCACGATGCTCAGATTGGCGCTCGCCGCGGAACCGGTGAACGTGAGGGTCTGGGCGATGTTGCCTCCCACTAACTCCACACCATTGAGATGCACCGAGAGCGAACCGTGGGCGCCTGCGGAGGCAGTGACCCCGAGCAAACTCGCCAATTGATCGACCGCAGCGGTTCTCTTGTCGATCAGTGCATTCACATCCTGGCCACCCGTCGTCCCTGCAACAATGCCGACATTGAGTTGCGCCACCTGTCCCAAGAGAGTGTTCGCTTGGGCGAGCACCCCTCCATCGTTAGCACCCGAGCCAAGTTGGCTCTGCAACGACGACGACAATTGGCTCAACTGGCTGAAACTCCCACTGATCGTCTGGGCCAGAGCCTGGGCAGCGCCAACGACCGCTTGCTGGGATCCGATCTGATTGGCGTTGGTAGCCAGGGTCGACAGGTCCGACCAGAGCGTGGTCAACTGCGAGGCGATCCCAGTCGTACTGGGCTCGGGAAAGATTGATTCAATGGAGCCCATAATCTGGTTGGTCTGTGCGGCTCCTCCCAGAACCCCTTGCGCCGCCACGTTAGCGGCGGCGTACACCGGGTCGGTCAGTTGACTCACCGACGAGATGATGACCCCCTGGCCAACACCCAATGGTCCGGCAGCGGCTTCGGCGGAAAGATTGACCTTCTCAACGGCGTAGCCAGGCGTCGTGGCGTTGGCCAAGTTGTTCGACGCGGTATTGATCTTGGCAAGGTCGGCAGCGAGTCCGCTGGCTGCGATCGACAGACCCATGTCACTCATAGCGCACCCTCCACGAGCACTCCGCTCCTAGACATACTGCGACCGTAGGTCGCGCCACCGTTGGCGCGCAGAAACGCCAGAGCCTCGTCAGTCAATACGACGCGCCGGCCCATGGCCTCACTCACAGAGTTTGCCAAGGTCTGAATCTTCGTCACGGCCTCTATAAGTGCCCGGCGCAGGTCCAGTAACACTTCGCTCCACCCTCCGCTGGTATGCGTCGCCAATTCATCAAGGCGAAGACTCTGATCCAATTCGAAGTGGTCAGCCACCAACACCATGGCCGATGAACGGACCAACTCCTCAAGGCGCAGGGCCTCGTAGGCGGTCTCTATCTCTCGGACGGCCGTAAGGATGGACGAACTCTGATCGGCCGTAGCCAGTGCTCCCAGCACGGTCAACCGGTAACGAAGCACAGACAGCAACTCAAGGTCACGTTCAAGCGCCTCCACCAGTTCAGAAAGAAGATCATCGGTGTCCACTTGAAGATCTAACGACCCGAGGGGGTTCAAAATTGAGAGGTTGCTTGCGTCTCTTCACTCCCCTCGTCTGGCCTGGCCTCAGATCCAGCCTGAATTTGCGCGTAGTAGAGCACGACCCCTGACACCAACCAGACCAAGGTGCCTATCAAGCCGAGGGCCACGGCAAGACGGGCCAGAACCACGATCGGGGATAGACCCTGAGTGACCATCTCTATAAAGCTGGGCAAGAGGGTGATGAAAGCCAGTACCACGATGATGAGCGGCCGGAGTCGGCGAACGTCGATCACGAAGGCGAAGTAGTCGTGGCGTTTCAGCGTTCACCCTCCAACTTCGAGTTAAGCAGCAGCGCCACCCATCGCAGAGTCGAGGCCGGTACACCATCCAGCAGGGCAATGGGCAAAGTCCCCATCAGTTCGGCTACCGAAGTGGTACTGGTGAGACGGGACAAAGCCAGCGCGTCGATCCGGCCCAACTGACCGTGCCATCGCTCGAAGTCCGCGCGCTTCGCCGTCGCCGGTACCGCGCCCAGCACATAATCTGGCTCCAATTGGTCAATCCAGGCCGCCACCTGGTCTAGGCCACGCGAACTCAGCGAGGCCTCCACGACGAGCACGGTCATTTTCTTTCCGCTCCGACGTCGCAGAACTCGCGCCCGCAAGGAAGTGGTCGGTTCGCCAACAATGAGATCAGAGGCAGCCAGACCCAGATTCACCACGACGTGCCCAGCCGTGGCAAGGGCCTCACGTCGTGAACCCACCACCACAACAAGTGAGTTTGCCACCATGGGAGCAGCACTTGGCAATTTGGCCAGTGAGCGGACCAATGCATCCAGGGTCTCGACATCGGGCAGGTAGTCGCTAGGGACACCTAGAGCGGCAAGGCTCGCAGAGAGCCCCTCAACCTCTTCGACAGGGACATCGATGGGTTGGATACTTGGCGCCGGAGGCGGTGTGCGCTCCGTCGCTACTGCATCCACCAGGGCCGCCTCGGCCTCGGCGAGCACCTTGCTGAAATCACTATCAAGGGCCAGATCGGACCCGAGCGTCACCTCGTCCGTCGTCGCCTCAACCAAGTCATCGAGGTGCGATAGGACCTCAGGTACCGACTGCTCTTCTCGTCCGCCACGCAGATGAGAGGACTCGGCACCCGCAGGCGCAGTAAGACCGGCGACAAAGCTCTCTCTGGCAAAGAAGCCAAAGACCCCTCCGCGCCGTACCCTCCAACATCGGATGACCGCCTCGACGCCTAGCTCCTGTCGAGCCAGTTGCAGCGCCTCATCGAAGGTGCGACCCTCGAACTCTTCAGGAGTGGCTTCAGACCACGGTAGTAACTTCACGGTTCACGCTCCCCACCAACGAGATCACCACACCAGATCCGATTTCACCCACGCCAACGACACCCATTCGCGGCAGGCTCGGCTTGAATAGACGCCACACAGCCGGACGCAGCCGCGTCGCGCACAACAGGACGAGAATTTGGGTCTTGGCCTCCGCCTCAGAGAAGAGACGCCCGACATCACGCACAATCGCCTCAGCTTCGCCAGCAGGTATTCCCAGGCTCCGCCGACCTCGCTCGCCGATGCGCAGCGAACCCAACAGACTCTGTTCAAGCGCGGGCGAGAACGTGATCACTGACAACGCGCCGTCCTTGTTGTATAGCGACTCAATCGTGGTAGCCAGGGCCAGTCGCGCGGCCTCCAGCAGGCTGTCGGCGTCCTTCTGCTGACTCCGCGCCTGCTCGGTCAGCGCCTCGATGATACGCACGAGATCGCGCACGGGGACCCCTTCGTCGAGCAACCCTCGCAGTACCCCCTGGACATCGCCTAAAGTGAGATTTACGGCAGCCATCTCCTCGAGCACGACGGGATTGGTCGCCTTCAAGGCGTCGAGCAGCAGCTTGGTGTCCTGACGAGAGACCAGTTCACCCGCGTGCTCGCGCACGATTTCGGCAAGGTGGGTCGTGACGACAGCTGAGCGGTCAACGACCGTAACCCCAGCCACCGCTGCCTGATGGCTGAGCCCGACGGGGATCCATTTGGCTCGACCACCGAAGGCGGGATCTCGAGTGTCCGTACCCGCGAGGCCTTCCAGGTTTTCGCCGATGGCCAGCAGTTTTCCTCGCGGAGCCTGGCCCCTCGCCACCTCAATTCCGTGAACTTTGATGGCGTACTCGGCGTTGGGCAGATCAAGATTATCTCTGGTGTGGACTCGGGGCATGACCACTCCGAGCTCCATGGCGACGTTGCGACGGAGCACCTTCACCCGATCCAGCAGATCGCCACCTCGCTCGGGCTGAACTAGATCGATAAGGTCGATGCCGAGTTCCAGACTGAGCGGTTCCACGGCCATCCCCGCCGCCAGCGCGCCAGGTGACTCTTCGATCGCCGGAGTCGCCGCCGGGGTTGGTTGGCCCTCGGGCGTGCCGTCGGAGACGTCCTTCGGCAGTCGGGTACCAAAAGTGAATACCAGCCCGCCGACGAGAAGAAAAGGAAGTGCAGGCAACCCGGGAACGACCGCGAGGATCGCCATGATCAGACCGGTCGCCCGCACAATTCTTCGGAAACGCGAAAGTTGCTTCACGACGTCGTAGCCCAGACCGTGGTCGGTGGCCCCTCGCGTCACGATGATGCCGGTTGACAGTGAGAGCAAGAGAGCGGGGATCTGCGAGACCAGGCCATCACCCACTGACAAAAGGCTGTAGGTGCTGATCGATTCGGCGGGCGAGAGATGACGCTGGAAGACTCCTATAGCAAAGCCGCCGACCAGGTTGATCAACGTGATCACGATCGCGGCAATAGCGTCACCCCGAACAAACTTGGAAGCTCCGTCCATGGCGCCGTAGAAGTCCGCTTCATCAGCAATTTCACGTCGGCGTCGATGGGCCTCATGTTCGTCGATGGCCCCTGAAGCGCGGTCGGCGTCGATGGCCATCTGCTTGCCCGGCATCGCGTCAAGGGTGAAGCGTGCCGCCACTTCGGCGACCCGCCCCGAGCCCGAGGTAATCACGACAAACTGGATGATGATCAGAATGAAGAAGACCACCAGACCCACAACGATCGAACCGCCGATGACGAAATGGCCAAAACTCGACACCACGACCCCGGCATATCCACGCAGCAGGACCTGCCGAGTCACTGCGACGTTGAGCGCCAGACGGAACATAGTCGCCATCAGCACCAAAGTCGGGAAGACCGAGAATTCGAGGGGTCGCTTTACCTGCATGGCCGTCAACAGGACCAACACCGATCCCGTGATGTTCGCTGTAATCAGCATGTCGATCACGAAAGTGGGCAGGGGAATAATCAACACCACCACGATGGCGACGACGGAGAGAGGAACCGCCGTGTAGGTGAACTGCTCCCACCGACTCGATTTAATCATCAGAGGTTTAGACATGTGATGATCCGACAGGATGGACAAGACAGAACTGCATGGGAGACCCTCCACGGACTTTTCTCGTACATCACGTCCGTCCATGGACTTGCCAGCGCCTTCCTGGCGCACACCACTTCTACGTCCCAGACATCAACCGAGTTGAGGGGCCTCAGGACTTACGTTCAACATCAACTAACCATCTGATGCACATCGCGATACACCCGCGCCGCCGGCGAGAGCGAATAAACGAAGGCCAACAGCCGGGCCACCGCCGTGTAAAGCCCAGGCGGGACGACATCGTCGACCTCACACGACGCGTGCAGCGCACGGGCGAGGATCGGATTCTCCACGAGAACCACCCCGCACCGACGAGCGTGTTCGCGGATCGCGATGGCGTTGAAATCGGCACCCTTGGCCACCACCCGCGGTGCGCGGTCCCTCTGACGGTCGTAAGCGATTGCCACCGCGAAGTGGGTGGGATTCGTTACCACCGCGTCAGCGCGAGCTACCGCGGCCATCATGTGCATGCGAGAAAGTTGCCGGGCCTTGTTGCGAAGGGCTCGGCGAACCTCGGGGTTGCCGTCGCTCTCGCGGCGCTCATCCTTCACCTCCTGCTTGGTCATGCGCAGATCCTGGTTATGTGAGCGCCGCAGGAAGAAGTAGTCAGCCCCGGCGATCACCAACGCCAACCCACCGATAAAACGCATGAGCCGCGACACCGTCGACACCGTCGCGAGCAAGGTCGTCTGCAAGGGAAGAGTTGCACCGCCAAGCACGCTGTGCACCAAATGATTCAAGATGACAAAGGAGACAACGGCGAGCACGGCTATCTTCAGTAACGTCTTGCCAAGCGTCCAGAGCCCCTGACCCGAGAAAAGGCGGTGCAGTCCGGTCTTCGGGGAGATACGTGAGAGTTGGAAGTTCAGGGCTTTAGGCGTGATGCGCAGACCCACTTGGGCGATGGCGATCGCTAAGCCGGCCGCACTACCAACCAGCAATATCGGCAGTGCCGCAAACGCAGCAGTTACGAGTCCTTGACCCAGAACCGCGACCGCGCTGGCAAGATCGGGATGAGCCATCGCCTGGACCACATCCTGGACAAATCCGCTGATGCGATTGACCGCCAGAGTTCCCATCCAGGGCAGCAGTGAAACCACCGCCAACAGAGCGGCCCACCCGCCGATCTCGGGGGAACGGGCCACGGTGCCCTTCTCGCGCATCTCCTTTCGGTGTTTAGTAGTGCCCTTCTCTGTACGCGAAGACTTGTCGGCCATCATCGCCCTCCGACAAGTTGGCTCATCGCTCGTCCGACCAGAGTCACAATGTCGTTGGGCAGGGCCACGATGGCGACACTGACGCCGATGAGCGCCATGACGATTTGCAGTGGCATTCCAAAGACAAAGACATTGATCTGGGGGGCGGCCTTGGACAATAGGGCGAGCACGATCTGAGTACAGAAGAGCACGGCGATGAGGGGTGCCGCGATCTCGACCGCGGCCGCGAAGAAGGTGACCACGTCGCCGGTGACAACCTGGGCCAGTGAACCCATCGTGATCTGCGGAAAGCTCGTGCCCACCGCTTTGAACGAGGTCATGAAACCCTGCACGATAACAAGGACGGCTCCGGTGGTGAAGAGGAGCGCGGTCAGCACCAGATTGTAGAACTGACCGAAAATCGATGCCTGCATCTGCGAAAGTGGGTCGATCGCCTGAGGAAGATTTATCCCCGAAAACAGGTCGATCAGTCTTCCAGCGGCAACCACCGTCGTCACGAAAAGCGAGACCACGTACCCAAGCACTATTCCCACCAACGCCTGGAGAACGATCGCCACTAGAACTTGAGTGTTGCTCTCAGGCAGCCGATCGTGCTGCAACGTCCCCGCGGCGTAGAAGGCCAACGCTCCCGCGAAGCCGATCTTCACCATCTTTGGGATCGAGGAGTTCGAGAACGGCGGGCAGATCGTCACCCACGCTACGGAACGGACGAAGGCCAGCACGAGCGCGACTATGAAATCGGCCGAGAGGGTGAAGCTCATCCCTGTCCCGAAAGGATCTGAGGGATCGAGTTGTAAAGATTCTCGGTGTACCCCACCGTAAGGCCCAACATCCAATGACCAAGCAAGAGCAGAACGAGGCCGATCGCCACCAGTTTGGGCAGGAACGTCAGAGTGGACTCCTGGATAGAGGTGACCACCTGAAAAAGTGAGATGACCAGCCCCACGAGCAGACTCACCACCAGCACCGGGCCCGCTAGTTTGGTGATCAGGACCAGCGCCTGGGAGGCAAGGTTGAGAACAGTGGTGTCAGTCATCAACTCAATGGTTGAACGAGATCAAAAGGGAATGGACCACCAGCGCCCACCCGTCGACCAGCACAAAGAGCAGGATCTTGAACGGGAGGGCAATCAGAGTTGGCGGCAACATATACATACCCATCGACATCATGATCGCCGACACCACCAAATCGATGACCATGAAGGGAATGAAGATCATGAATCCGATCAGAAAAGCGGTCTGAATCTCCGAAAGCACGAATGCTGGGATAATGGTGGTCATAGGCAACGACTCGGGGTGCTTGGCGTTCTGGTGGCTGTAGGACGTGAAGAGGGCGAGTTCGCGGTTGTGGGTCTGTTTCAACATCCACTCCTTGAGTGGGACCTCGCCGAGGGCGATCGCCTGGGTTGCCGACACCTTTCCGTGCTCGTAGGGCTGAATCGCCACACGATCGATCGCCGCCGTCACCGGGGCCATGATGAAAAGCGTGAGGATCAAGGCCAGACCAGCAAGTACCTGGTTCGGAGGAACGGCCTGGGTCCCCAGCGCGTTGCGGGTGAGAGAGAGCACGATGAACACGCGGGGGAACGCCGTCATGAGCACCAGCACCGACGGCGCTATAGACAGAACCGTCAGCGTGATGATGATGAGCACCGAGGTCGAGGGATTGTTCAACCCGCCGATATTCACGTTCAGGTTCGAGCCCGCAGCCACCAGCCTGTATGTCATGATTCAAGCCTGGAAGATTCTGGAAACTTCAACGGCATGTGCACTCTCCATCGGAGCACCCGAGCACTATTAGCGTCGGACAGTGATCTCCCGTAGATGGTCTATGAAGGCATCCCATGCCCTAGGAGAGTCTCCCCTAATGCCCCACGCCGTCCCTGGCGTGAGGAGTTGATCCTTGTTCTGGCTCACAATCTCGGTTGTGCCTGTTAACCACTCATCCCCGTTAAGTTCGGCCAGCATGGTCATCTGCGCAGCAGTCTGGCCCACCAAGAACGTCCGTTGGGCCACCTGAATAACGACTAACGAGACGTTTTTGCCGAGGGAACGGCGTGAAACCACGTCGATGCGACCAGCGGGCTTTGAACCGAACCGAGGGCTGCCCTGCCACTTGCGCACGAATCGAGCCAACACGATGAGCAGGCCGATGATCAGACCGAGGACTAAGAGCATGCGCCCAAAAGCCAAGAACGTGCCCCCCACGAACTAGACGGCCTTGTCCGAGACGATCTCGGTGATACGTACACCGTACTCGTCGCCGACTTCGACCACCTCTCCACGGGCCAGCACAACTTCTCGATTCAGCACGATCTCAATGGGTGCACCAACCGCCTGATCGAGTTCAATGACATGCCCTGGCCTAAGCGCGCTCAATTCGCCAAAAGAGAGTCGAGTCTTGCCAATCCACGCCGACACCTCGACCGACACGTTGCGAAATTGAGCCTCGCGCACACGCAAACTCGCGTCGTCAGAAATCTCGACCGTCGGCGATGTGGGTTCGTTCGTAGTCTTCACTTGGTGACCTCTTCTTTGATTTGGCACGCCTTGTGCACTCCTGAACTACACATGTCCGCCAGAGCGACAAGAAGTCCCTCCGCACGAACCTCCAGCGGTCGACCCTTGGGGTGGCCAAGACCCAGGCTGTCACCCACTCGAAGGGTGAGCAACTCCGCAGGAGTAGTCACGAAGCTCGGAAACTGAAACACGACGTCCAGGGGAACTTCCAGGAGACGGCGGCGGGTGGCAAGGGCGAGGGCACTCTCATGGCCGTCGTCACCAGGCATGGTCCTAGCCTGCAGGCCGTCGATGAGCATCCGCACCATGGGAAACGGCAGGCAGATCAACGCTTCACGAATGGGTCGGGTCGCCACTGCAAGGGACATGCGTACGGCCATGCACATCTCCGACGGTGATGCCACCGAGACAAACTGGACGTTGCCCTCCTGCGCCTCGAGTAACGGATACGTGGTGTAGATCCGCGCCAACGCCCGGCTCAATTCGCCTATGAGATCCTCGATGATCGAAGCAAAAAAGGCCTTATCGATCTCGGTGGGGATGCGCCCGGAGAAATCGTCTTCACCCGAGCCGGCCAGGCGTAGATCAACCAGGGCCAAGGCCTCATCAGTCGGAATCGCCACAAGAGCTCGACCGACGAGGGGAGGCAAGGAGAACGTGAAGAAATACATGCCGTGTTCAAGCTCTGCAACCATATCTCGCCAGGTCACCTGGTCCAACTTCACCAACTCGAACGTGCAAGGCTGACGTAGTGTCGAAGTGAGTTTCTGGGTCGCCGAGCGAGTGAACGCCTCCAGCAACCCTTCTATAGCCTGAAGATCGACGCGCTCGAGCAAGTCGGTGCGTCGAAAGTCATGGCTTCGTACGACTTTGGCGGACTGGGACATCACGTCCTCTCTTGTGGCAACACGGGGTTCACTGCGTAAACTTGCTGGTGGGTTTAATGACGATGTTGATGCGCCGATTCTCGGCCCGTCCCGCGGGCGTGGTATTGGAACCCAGCGGATGATACTGACCATAGCCCAGGAGAATGACCCGACTCGGGTCCACGCCATCGATCTCGGTCATGCGCACGACGACCGTGCTGGCTCGAGCAGCCGACAAGGCCCAATTGTTTGCATAGGGTCCCGAGATCGGCCGATCATCCGTGTAGCCGGCGACCTCGATCGCATTTGGAAATCTCTTGAGCACCTGTGCCGAAGTATCGACGATCTGAGCGCCAACCGATGATAGATCCGCCGAAGCCGTCTCAAAGAAGGTGGAGTCGGACACTAAACCCTCCACCAATCCTGATGAATTGATAGCGAAAGTGACGTCACCGAGAAGTCCCCGGGCATTGAGCGCCGAACTCAGTTCGCGCTTCAATTGCTGGAATCCACTTGTGGACATCACGTCCGGGGCTGGTTTGTCATGGACCTTGGTAGTCCCGTGGGGCACGTCTGAGAGAACGGCGTGCGTGACAGACTGCTTGAACTCCTGATATTTGGCCTCGTTAACCTTTGAGAGAGCGAAGAGCACTATGAAGAGGACAAGCAGCAAGGTGATCATGTCCGCATATGTGAGAAGCCATCTCTCCGAGTTATCCACTTGGTCTACTCCCCCGCGAATCATTCACGCCGCAGCTTCCGGAACCTCTTGCGTGGGCCGAGGTGCTGCCTCATCGCGCTCGGACGGCGCCAAGTATGCCTCCAGGCGATCCCTCAACTCCCTCGTCGAGGCGTTCAGTTGCATGGTGAGAAGTCCCACCACCACCATCTCTCGATAGGTAATCTCCTCTTCGGTGAGACGATGGAGTTTGTTGGAGATCGGCAGCCATACGGCGTTGGCCAATAACACACCCCAGAGCGTGGCGGTGAAAGCGGATGCGATGGCCGGACCGAGTTTGTCCGGCGAACTCAATTGGCCGAGCACTCCTATCAAACCAACGACCGTTCCAATGATGCCAAAGGTTGGGGAGTATCCGGCGATATCGGAGAAGAACTTCATCGCCGTCCGGTGACGCTCCCGGAGCCCGTTGATCTCGGCGACCAACAGCTCACGCACCCGCTCCGAATCCGATGTCGAGATGATGAGCTGGATGCCCTTCTTCATAAAGACATCATCGGTCTGTAGTTCCTCGAGAATGAGGGGATTCGACCGAGCTTCCTTCGCCATGGCCAACAGCGAATCGATCGTCGTACGCGTATCAGGTCCCTTGTGAGGCTTGAACACGATCAGCAATGCCTTGGGTATTGGTCGCAACTGGCGCAACCCGTACCCAGCCATCGAAGCGCCCATCGACCCGCCCACGACAAGGATCATCGAGGAGAGTTTGAAGAGCGATCCGATATCGCCGTGGTCCATCGCCATCGCGCCGATAACCGCGAGGAGAGAGGCCAGGATTCCAATCGGGGTCATTGTCCTCTTACCTGAGTCAATCTCGTCACGCCTGGTGCCGTCTCATCCGGACGCGGTGTCGCGCTCGGACCGTCCGGGCCCTGAAAGACGCGACGGAACAATTCCACCTTTTCGGCACGAATCATTTCAACAACACTTAGCGGGTCGTTAGCGACGACAATGTGACCGCCATCCAGCATGTAGATCGCGGACTGCCCCCCTGCGGCATGTTCCACCCGAGCAATCAAGTCCTCGTTGAGGTGCATCGTCGACCCATCAAGTCTCTTGACTTCGATCACGCTGGCTCCGTTCTCGCAAAATATAGGGATGAGGAGAAGGGGAAATTACGGCATCCGCATCAGGGACTGCAGCGTGGTGTCAGTAGTAGTGATCACCTTAGTGTTCGCCTGATACGCGGTCTGCGCCTCGATCAAATGGGTGAGCTCGGTAGCCAAATCCACGTTGGAGCCAATGACTGCCCCGCCCTGCAGCGTGGCAAAGCCATTCGAACCGGGCTGGCCGTATTGGGCGATGCCTGAGGCGACCGTGGAGGTGAAGTAGGTCTGACCCATACTGTCCAAACCCTCGATATTGGCGAAGCGGGCCAGAGCTACCGTCCCCAGGGCTTTGCTTCCGCCATTGGAGTAAGCCCCGGTGATCACGCCATTTGACCCAATGGAATAGGAGTTAAGGGTTCCGGCTGCATTCCCATCTTGAGAACTCACCATCAACGACTGACTGCTAGCGAACTGGGTAACCGCCGTCGCCGACCCTACTGGCGGGAAATCGATGGCGGGCTTGGTGGCACCCGACCACGTGTAGTTGCTCGGGTTGTTGTCAATGGCCAAACTCGTCTGGGTGGTACCCACCGGGGTTCCATTCACCGTCGAGAGCTGACCGCTGCTGGAGAACACCAGTGTCTTGGCAGCACTCCACAACGACAACGATGCTCCGGTAACAGCGCCCTGCATTGACCAACTGGTGGCATTTCCGTTGGCATCGATGGTCGGGGTGAACGTCAAGGCGACGGGAACCGGAGAACCGAGTGAGTCATAAATCGTCGTGGTGATCGTCGTTGGACCCAAGGGGTTCGATGGAAGATTCCCCGTGAGCAAGACGTTCTGCGTCTGCGTAGCTTGCCCAGTCGACCCGAGTTGGATACTCAATGGAGTAAGGGGTGCCGACGTCGGTTGCCCTGGAGCCCATCCCATCACCAGCCCTCCGCTATTGGTTGCGAGGTGACCGTTGGCATCAAGCTGAAGATCGCCATTCAAGGTGTAAAAGGTCTGACCCTGCTGACTCACCGTGAGAAAGCCGTTACCCTCAACGGCCACGTTGCTGGGGACACCAGTTTGAATCACTGAACCTGGCGCGAAATTCATCCTGATGGCTGAGACCTCGACACCAGAGCCGATCGCCGACGGATTCGTACTAGCCAGCGTATTGCCGACCGCTCCTCCGGCGGGCTTGAGTTGCTCGGTTAGCAAGTCGGAAAACTGGACCGTCTGTGAAACATATCCGTCGGTCTGCGAGTTTGCGACGTTGTTGCCGATCGTGTCGAGATAGGTCTGCATGGTATTGATGCCCGAAGCAGCAGCTCCGAGAGAGCGATTGGACATGATGGCTCCTTGGTATTAGTTAGGTAATTTTGCGAGTTGAGTGATTCGGTTGTGACATTGGTTGAAGGTGGGATTTGAGATCATCGACGACCTAGACAGTCCCAATTTGAGTGACATTAGAAAGGTTCATGAGATTCCCGCCAACGTTCAACATAGGACCGCTGGACCCATTGGTAACGCCCGTCACGGTACCGCTGATCACGCTCCCGTTCGCAGCGATACCCGTTACTGGCCGGCCGATAAGCGAGGCAGCTGCACCGATCCTCGATGACAGAGCCACGGTCTGCAGTTGCTGCACCTGGGAGAGCTGGGCAAGTTGGCTCATGAAGTTTGCCGAGTTGGTCGGGTCCATCGGATCTTGATACCGCAGTTCTGCGACGAGCAGACTGAGAAAGGTGTTGGGGTCCAAAAGACTGCCTGTACCAGCGGCGTTGCCAGTGCTTGATGCGGCCGTATTCCCGATGGGGACCGTTGAACTATTAATAGGACTAGCCGACATGGTCATGGAAAAGATCCCTTCGAACTTCTTCCTTCTTCACTGCGACCACAAGGACTCCAGTCCTGCAGGGGAGATTCGCTCGTTCTCCATAACGACCCATACTCTTCCAAAATTGAGGGGTACGAGGCGTTCATAGGACGAGGTGAATCTGACTCGCGGTGAGAACAGGTAACGGGGACGACATCGTGACCGATTCATCTGACAAGAACGCTTCACCGCGCACTGCGGTGGTCGCAGGTCGGTCATCTCCCCTGGATTGGGAACCAGGATCATGGAGCGTAACGTTCACGTTCACCCCACCGTGGGATAGCTTCTCCTTGAGTGTGTCAACCGCATTGGCGAGTGCGTCATGCCCCACATGGGTCTGAGGCGTGATCGAGACCTGAAGATCGTTGCCATGAAGCGTGACCACCGCTTGAAGTTGGCCCAGATCGGCCGGGCGCATCGCGATCAGTACCGTGTAACCTTCCCTGCCTTCGCTAAGCGGTCGCGAAATCGCCCCAACCAACTCACCCACATCAAGGGAGTGAGGCATCGATTGAGCGGGACGAGCAGTCACATCGGCACCGAACACGCCCGTACCCGAGACCAACGCGGACGTAGGCGAAGCCGGCAATACCGGAGTATCTAGAAACTGGGAGTGTGCGAGGGGCGAGGAGGCAGGCTCACTCACTGGCTCGGCCAATCGGGATGTGACGCGGACAGATCCGTCACGAAGATGTTCTGGCCTCGCGTCAACTTCGAGCCCTGTGGGCATCGGTTGGGATGCGTGAACCTCTGAGGTCACTTTAGCGACGTCATCGCTGCCTGATGGCCAACTTACGTGGGTCATCGCCTGGTCTCTGGTGGAATTCGTTGACCCCATGGTCGAGTTCAACGGCGCGGGTCGATCCTGCGCACCGACATGTCCCGCGTTTTCACCGACCGCCACCATTTTCACCGCAGGAGTCCCCAATGCGACCCCTTGTGTTGACACCGCGCGGGAAAGGTCCGTCTGGACCAAGTCAGAGTGCCCCAAATCAGGATGTCTGGAGGTGCCCACCTCCAAGAGTGAGATCGGTGACTTCACATCTTCCTTCCCCACATCAATGGTTGCGGCAACGGTGGCCTGGGTCGTGCCAGGCAGCACCTCAATCACTGAGTGAACCGTCGTAACAGCAGCAACTGGAGCAGCGTTGGTCATGTCGGCCGTGACCCCAGCAGCAACTGGAGCAGCGTTGGTCATGTCGGCCGGGACTACCGGCACCGCCAGCGGCACCACCAGCGTCGATGCATCGGCGACAACAATCTTTTTTGAGCTTGACGCGGGGCGCCCCTGAGAGGATGGCGTGAGGTCATTCGTCGACTCTCCCTTGTCAGAGGTATTTCGTGATGTCTTCGACGTCTGTTCGGAGAGAACGTCGGTGAAGGGCTGAGCCGAAGAAGTCTGATCGGTGGCCGCGGATGTCTGCCCGGGCACAACCTGCCGAGCCAGTGTCGCATTCGAGGATGCCGCCGGGGCCATGTTAGTTACTGCATTCATGCGTACATCTCCATCATCAGGTGATTGTCCATTACGCCCCCGCCAGTACACGACGAATAGCCACGATCGCTCCGGCACTTGAGACCGAATGCACTTGGACGGAAGTTCCCGTATATGGGGCGTCAATCATTTCTCCATTGCCGACATAGATACCCACATGACCTGGAGCGCTTGCCGTGCCGTCGGAGCCGGCAAAAAAGATCAAATCGCCCGATTGGGCGTTGCTCAAGGAGGCTACGGGAGTGCCGGCCGTCGCCTGCACTTGGCTCGTACGAGGCATGGTAATTCCCAACTGGGTGTAGACGTATTGGACAAAGCCCGAACAGTCGAAACCCCTCGGCGTGCTACCTCCCCAGACATAAGGAGTCCCTTCAAAGTGAAGCGCCGTGTTCACCACATCTGCCCCCGTGGCTCCACCCGCTATGGATCCAATCGTGTTCGGGGTGGGAACACTGGTCAAGGCGCCAGGTAAACCAGCACTCTGGTGCGTGGAGAGAAGAAGAGCGATCTGGCTCATCTCTGCCGCGGAACTGCCAGTCGGGAATGGCGCGCCGTTCAAAGTGGGAGTCCCACCGCCGAGATAGCCGACGAAAAGACCGCTGCCCGCCGTTGAGAGATCGTTCGTCGCCCGAGTCAGGGTCGTGGCGAACGAATCTCCCTGAACAACTGATGAGGGGCCAGCGGCTGGCAACGCAGCAGCGATCCGCATTTCGCTCAGGATCTGCTGGATCGCGGCCAACTCGACTGAACCACTTGTCATGATCGCGCCCTAATTAAACCGTGACGGGCGTTGGCCATATCATCCAGCTCAGCCACCTCTTGGCGCTGGACCTCACCCTTCCACCGGGCGCGACCCTCCGAGTCAAGCCGCTCGAGCGTACCCAAACGCTTGCGCGTCACGTGCCACAAATAACTAACCTCGTCACGCGTAGACGCTGCGGCGACCAGCGCTTCACGGCTCACCCTGACCTCGTCGGAGAGGCGAGTCGCCTGATCACCGATCCAGCAAACCTTATCCATCGTGGTCGGCCCAGTCGGTACCGCGAGCGCCGCCAGAGAGGCTTCGGCTTGCCCATATACAACCTGAGCTTGTCGAAGGTCGCGCTGGGCGAGGATCAACCGCTCGCGCACGAGGCGCTCCTCCAGAGCGCGAATTCGCATGACGGTATCAAGAGAGAAGCGGTAAGCCTTCACGATTGGACCTCCTGCGTCGAGACCATCGCAACCAGGGCGTCCCGCGTGGTAACCAGATCGGTCACTTCATTCATCGGTTGCCTACAGAAGGCGTCAATAGCGGACTTCAAGGCCACCGCCCGATCGACCACTGGGTTTGTCCCGGCAACGTAGGCGCCGATCTCGATCAAATCTTTGGCGTCGCGCCAGGCTGCCAGCAACTCGCGGATGATGCCCCCGGCCCGCACCTGTTCATCCGAGGCCACCATCGAAGCCACTCGCGAAATCGAACCCAACACATCGACTGCGGGATAGTGGTTCGATTCTGCCAGAGTCCTCGAAAGTTGGATGTGGCCGTCAAGAATGGATCGGGCGGTATCGGCGATCGGCTCGTTCATGTCGTCGCCCTCGACCAAGACCGTGTAAAGACCAGTGATCGACCCTCGTTCACCAAGACCGGTGCGTTCGAGCAGACGCGGCAGCAGCCCAAAGACGCTGGGCGGATACCCCCGTGTCGCCGGCGGTTCCCCTGCCGCCAGGCCTACTTCCCGTTGGGCCATGGCGAAGCGCGTAATGGAGTCCATCATCAGCACCACATCGTTGCCCTCATCTCGGAACCATTCGGCGATCCGAGTTGCCGTAAAGGCAGCTCGAATGCGCATTACCGCTGGGGCGTCGGAGGTAGCAACCACCACTACCGATCGTGCTAGCCCCTCAGGACCGAGATCTCGTTCGATGAACTCGGCAACCTCACGTCCCCGTTCGCCGATCAGAGCTACCACGGAGACATCAGCTGAAGTGCCCCGAGCAATCATCGACATCAACGACGACTTACCAACACCCGATCCGGCGAAGATCCCGAGGCGTTGACCCTTCCCGCAGGGAATGAGGCCATCAAGAACCCTCACTCCGAGTGGCAACTGTTCGGCTACCATCCCCCGTCGCAACGGGTGCGGGGGCGCTCCCCCAACGGAGACATCGGTTCCCAAGATCCCGGGTCCCTCGTCGATCGGTTGGCCTCTCCCGTCAAGAATTCGACCCAGCAAATCTGGACCCAC
>Ga0315270_10000781_pt1 | contig 17082 bp, 18 predicted proteins | sample C1_bottom_MG_FD_204932 | JGI IMG/M metagenome (GOLD analysis project Ga0315270, IMG submission 204932) | Sediment microbial communities from Yellowstone Lake, YNP, Wyoming, USA - C1_bottom | ecosystem: Environmental > Aquatic > Freshwater > Lake > Sediment | place: USA: Wyoming | collected...
ATCGCCTAGTAATCCTATCGCCCCTTCATGCGCTACTGGTCAAGCATGACAATGCTTGATTGATCGCCTTTTCAGGTGTTACCCAAACAATTCGATCATCACGCCTGAACCAAGAGGCTTGGCGTCGGGCATATTTGCGGGTTGCACTTTTGATCTCAGCCCTAGCATTCTCCAGACTTGTTGCACCATCTAGTACTTCCAGTATCTGCAAATAGCCCAAAGCTCGCCGGGAGGTTTTGCCTTCACGCAGCCCTGACTGGGCAAGACTTTCCACTTCTTCCACGAAGCCTGACTCCAACATTTGATCCACTCGCAAATCAATACGTCGGACTAGTTCAACCCGCTCAACTTTCAAGCCGATTTGAATCGCCTCTGGGTAGTGAGATTCGCCCTCTCGAGGCAACGTTGCCGTAAAGGGCTGTCCGGTGAGTTCGATTACTTCTAAAGCTCGGATTACCCGTCGTACATTTCCAGGCAGGATCGCAAGCGCCGCGGCTGGGTCGGCCTTCAACAGTCGAGCATGCATGTTTACAGCGCCGAATTCCAGAGCTTCAGTTTCCAATCGTTGCCGAATGATTGGATCAGTACCTGGGAAGTTGAGTGGATCTAGCAGCGCCTTGATGTAGAGCCCAGATCCGCCTACAACAACAACCGGAATGTCATCTCCTCGCAAGGTATCGATGATCCTTCTACCAAGCACTTGATAATCAGAGACGCTCGCTTCCTCAGTAACATCAAGAATGTCAATCAAGTGGTGTGGAATCTCTCTTCGCTCGCTCATTGAAAGTTTCGCGGTACCAATATCCATTCCGCTATAAAACTGCATAGCGTCGGCATTAATAATCTGCGCCCCAACGACCTCAGCTAGATCCAGTGCTACCGCACTCTTGCCAGTGGCCGTTGGACCAACAACGAAAAACAGTGGAGCACTCACGGGCGGCGTCGGGCCAATGAAATCGGAATGGCAGTAGATCGCACTTCTTGGGTGAGATCACCAATGCGGGATCTTCTCAATTCCTCTACAGGTAACTCGCAAACCAGGTGATGAGGAGCAGCCTGGGTCACCGTAGCCATTACAAAATCACCAGGACGGGGCGGCTCTCCAGGACCAGGAAGAAAATGAACCAATCGAAAATCCTGAGCTCTTCCAGTCATGCGGGCCGTTGAATCATCTTTACGTCCGTCGTTTGCCACCAAAATTTCAACACGTTTGCCAACCTGTTTCAGGTTTTGCTGCCAAGCCACTTCTTCAGCCAACGCATGTAGTCGCTTGTATCGCTCGCCGACAATTTCTGGATCGACTTGATTTTCCATTTCTGCAGCCGGAGTTCCTGGCCGTTTTGAATATTGGAAGGTGAAAGCCATATCAAAGGCAGCGGCCTTCACAACATCAAGAGTCCCTTGAAAGTCTGCTTCGCTCTCTCCGGGAAAGCCGACAATTATGTCCGTGCTTATTGCAGCTTCTGGCATGGCACCGCGCACTCGGTCAATGATCCCCAGATACCGGTCAACTCGATACGACCGGCGCATTGCCTTCAAGATTGAATCAGATCCTGACTGCAAAGGCATATGCAGTTGAGGCATCACGTTCGGAGTGGTCGCCATCACTTCAATGACTTCGTCCGTGAAATCTTTGGGGTGCGGACTAGTAAAACGAACTCTTTCCAGGCCCGGTATATGCCCACAATCCCGAAGTAACTTAGCGAACGCTGAACGATCGCCAAACTCAACGCCATATGCATTCACATTTTGACCAAGCAAAGTAATTTCTACGACACCTTGATCAACAAGGACTCGAATCTCGTCGAGGATGTCTGTCGGCTTGCGATCACGCTCGCCACCTCGCAACGCTGGGACGATACAAAAACTACAGGTGTTGTTACAGCCAACTGAGATCGAGACCCAAGCCGAATAGCTTGATTCTCTTCGGCTCGGCAAAGTAGATGGAAAAGTGCTCAGCGATTCTTCGATCTCTATTTGTGCTTCCGCCTCAAATCTGGCTCGCTCAAGAAGAATCGGCAACACGTTCAGATTGTGGGTCCCGAAAACAACGTCGACCCATGGTGCGCGATCAAGAATGATGCCTCGATCTTTCTGGGCAAGACAGCCCCCTACCGCGATTTGCATATTCGGGTTATCCCGCTTTAACGCAGCCAAATGGCCAAGATTTCCATAAAGCTTATTGTCTGCGTTCTCACGCACAGCGCAGGTGTTTAAAACAACCACATCAGCATAATCATCTCGACTAGTTGGTTCATAGCCTGCCGCTTCCAGTAGCCCGGCTAATCGCTCAGAATCATGCGCATTCATCTGACAACCCATAGTTCTAACCGAATAGGTCCGAATCAGGGCCTCGGGCTCTTGTGACATAGCAGACACGAAGTAAAGTGTATCTGGATGTAGTGACCCAATTCACTCTCGATTTCAGGCGCCAAATTCAAATGTGGCAACTGTCACGCACGCATAATCCGCGATTTCATTGACGAAAAAATGCTCTGGCGTAACATCGAAATTGTCCGAACTACATATGGAGATACCATGAACCGCAAATCGTTTGACTCACTTCTAAGCTGGGTCGGGGCCCTACTTGTCGTAATATTTCTAGCTGCAGGTTACTTGCTGAACTGGGGATATTCCTTCGCGAACGACACCGTGCACGACCAGTTAGTTCAGCAACAAATCTTCTTCCCAAAGACTGGCAGCCCAGGCTTTGATGCCAAAACTTATCCTAAATTGCAACAGTACGGCGGGATGCAATTAACCACCGGAAAGCAAGCTGCTGACTATGCCAACTTCTACATCGGCGAACACGTAAAGGGCATCAACGGTGGCAAAACTTACGCAGCCACTAGCACTGAAGCTCGCGCTGCCGGATCTGCCGCCGCAGCTGCAGCCGCAGAAGCCGCCGCAAGCCCAACAGATGCCGCATTGGCCGCCACATCAGCCGAACTAAATGCCAAGGCGAGCTCTCTCCAGGGCAAGGTTGATACCTTGTTCAAAGGTGAGACCCTCAGAGGAATGTTGTTGAACGCCTTCGCCTTCTGGCAGTTAGGTCAGATCGCTCACTTCGCATCACTCGGTGCCTACTTCGCAGCGCTTCTAATGCTGGTTCTCACAGTGATTGGCTTCCGTCGAGTAGTCGTCCAGAGTTAGAGCCAATACCAACGAAGTATTAAATAAGAAGGATCCCACCACAAACTCGTGGCGGGATCCTTCTTATTTGTCGTTCAAATTATTTATCGTTCAAAACTTTCTTAATAATCTGCGCGGAAATTGCTGACGAAAAACCTTTTCTTGCCAGGAGATCAAAAATCCGCCGCATTTGAACATCTCGCGGTTGATTGGTCAGGCTTCTGGCTTTCTTTACTGCAACAGCTAGAGCCGCTTCATACTCATCCTCTGGCGATATCCCGGCCAGCACTTCCTCGGCGATCGCCCTATCTATCCCTTTTGCATTGAGTTCCTGGGCAAGCACTCGGCGTGAAAGCCCCTTAGTTCTTGCCCTTGATTGACTCCAGAGCCTTGCGAACTCTCGGTCATCGATTAGACCGACAACCGCCAGTCGATCAAGCACCAGTTCAACAGTTTCAGCAGCAACCCCTCGTCTTGCCAGTTGCTGCTCCAACTCCCGTCGGCTCTTTGGCCTTGATGAGAGGGCATTCAGCGCAACCCCCCGAGCGAACTCAATTGGGTCAGCTTCGGCTAGAGAAGTCTTCGGCTCCTTTTTCACTTCTTAAAGGTCTACCCCTGCGGTTGGGTCTAACGGTAGATCGATCCTGGCGCCAATCCCCAATTTTTCTTTCAACTTCTTCTCAAGTTCATTCGTAAGATCGGGATTATCGCGAAGGAAGGATCGCGCGTTTTCTTTTCCTTGACCCAATTGATCACCTTCATAGGTGTACCAAGCTCCAGATTTCTTAACGAATCCTTCTTCAACACCCATATCTATAAGGGAACCTTCTCGAGAGATGCCAAGACCATAAATGATGTCGAACTCTGCTTGTTTGAATGGCGGCGCCATCTTGTTCTTGACGACCTTGACTCGAGTGCGGTTACCAACTGCCTCAGTGCCATCTTTAAGAGTTTCAATTCGACGAACATCAAGTCTTATTGAGGCATAAAACTTAAGTGCTTTGCCACCGGTAGTGGTTTCTGGAGAGCCGAAAAACACCCCGATCTTTTCTCTGAGTTGGTTGATAAAGATCGCCGTCGTATTGGATTGCGAGAGGGCGCCAGTTATTTTACGTAGAGCTTGGCTCATCAATCGAGCTTGCAGCCCTACGTGGCTATCCCCCATCTCGCCTTCGATTTCAGCGCGCGGCACCAAGGCAGCCACCGAGTCGATAACCACAATGTCAATGGCACCAGAGCGGATCAGCATGTCCATAATTTCCAAAGCTTGTTCACCGGTGTCTGGCTGTGAGACAAGGAGGGCATCAATGTCTACCCCTAGTTTCTTGGCATATTCAGGATCAAGAGCGTGTTCGGCGTCAATGAAAGCAGCAATCCCGCCAGCTCGTTGCGCGTTGGCGATGGCATGAAGCGCGACCGTTGTTTTACCGCTGGATTCTGGCCCGTAGATCTCGACGACTCGACCGCGCGGCAAACCGCCAATTCCAAGAGCAAGATCCAAGGCAATTGAGCCAGTTGGGATTACTTCGACTGGAACTACTCCTCGCTCACCCATCCGCATAACTGAGCCTTTGCCAAATTGGCGTTCGATTTGAGCAAGTGCGGTCTCTAGCGCCTTGGAGCGGTCGGCCTGTGCCATCTTGAAATACCTTTCGTCTGCTTTAGCTAAGAGGAGTGAGGCTATTGGGAGTTTGCGCCGGAAGATAAGTAGCGTTAATCCGACCCGTGCCCCCCACAGATCCCTTGCAGAAAATGTGGATATCCGTAGGTTATCCGAACAAGTGTTCGAACGCCAGATTCGACACGCCAGACCTGAGGCGTTAACGAAGGATGGCTGGAATGCTCGAATCGTGGCTACACAGGGCTCGCCAGACCTCTTTAACGTCTTGTCCGGCGGCCAGAGCCTGCTCGATTGTGCGCCCACCCAAGGCTGAAATCACGGTATCTCGGGCGTACGAGGGCGCCCACGCGGGGCCGTAGTGTTCATTCATTCGCCACCAGAAATCGGTTAACCGCATGCTCAGCTACCTTAAAAAAGAACTGGTGGGAGTTTGGCGACACGAGAGACCATATTTGCCGCGTTTGCCTGTAAATCAGGGGCCAGTGGGAAGGCAACCTGGGACAAAAGCCAGCGAAAGGCCAAATCGACAGCGGCTAAATCGCTGATTTTCTGCTCCTTGGCCAGTAAGGCAAATCTGGCATAGATCGTCTGCCAGATTTGATTCTGACTCACCCTGGTCAAAGCGGCTAGTGTCGCTGGATCGTCGCGAGCGATGGTGCGCAACATCAAGTTCGTGTTCAGATATGAGGCAAGGGCACGTAACCCCGCCTCAAAATTGCTCTGGGCTCGAAACAATTGGCTTGCCTGCTCCAACTCATCAAGAATCAAAGCGTTCCAAAGTTCTTCTTTACTCCTAAAGTGGTTATAAAGAGTTGCCCTAGCCACTTGGGCAAAATCCGCGACATCAACCATTGAGGTTCCAGATAAACCCTTGGTGGCAATGGCTTCTCGTGCCCCGTCCAATAAAGCCTTACGGGATCGCTCCATCGCGTTCCCTGCGCGTGAGTGCCCACGATTCTCGCTCTTGGGCGAGGTCTCCAACATGATGATTGAACGAACTAGGCAGCGTCAGCGATTGGAGCCAGCGCTGAGGTAGTCGAAGCATTCTCTTGGCGATTGATTTCAACCAGAGCTTCGGTGACGATTTCAGCAAGCGTCAGGTCAAGGGCAGTACAGATGGCAGCCAACAACTCGGATGAAGCTTCTTTCTGACCGCGCTCGACTTCAGATAAATAGCCAAGCGAGACTCGAGCATTGGCGCTGACCTGGCGCAGCGTGCGCGACTGCATAAGTCGACGGCGTCGCAGCGCCTCACCGATAAATGTCCTTAGCAGCAACTTCGCCTCCTTAGTACTTAACTCTTGCTTTGCGTTTCGTGAACCAACTGCGTGACCTCTGTTACGCCGATGGCATTTCCCAGACCACTAAGAGTACGCCTAACCAACTCTAATGTGTGGATCACCGTAGCGCGCCTAACCAATGCGCGGCTCAAATGCCGGATATCCAACCTAATTACCCGCTCAAAACCCTGCTCTGAGCCAACCATGGCAATATAAACGGTCCCTGGGTCTTGGCCTTCGCTGGGAGTTGGCCCGGCCACTCCGGTGGTGGCCACTGCCCAGTCTGCGCCAGTAGCCAATCGGGCGCCATGAGCCATGGCAAGGGCTATCTGCGGATCGACCGTACCCACCCTGAAAATTAACTCAGCAGGCACATTCAATAATTCAATCTTCAATGCTGGCGAATAAGTGATGAAGCCGCCCAAATAGTTTTCCGAAGATCCTGGTACATCGGTAAGGGCCTTTCCGACGCCACCGCCAGTAAGAGACTCGGCAGTGGCAATCGATTCGTCGCGGTCCCGCAATAGCCGTAATACCTCTGCTTGCAATTGCCGAGGAGGTTCATTTTGGTTTTGGATCGCGTATATCGAATCGCCAATAAGTTCAGCAGCGCTTTCAGCCTGACTACGAACTTCGGATTCGTGCGTACCGGTGACTTTTACCAATACATTTCCAAGTTCGGCTAGATAGGCAACAGACACCGAAGTGGATAAAGATTGCTCCCACTGGTGCAGTTTTGCAGCTACCGCCGATTCGCCCTCGATGGCGATGCGTAACACTAATGTGGTGAGTTGTTCAGGTTGGAACTGTCTGAGCAACACTGGCAGAACCTCATGCGAAAACATTTCCCGCATTTCTCGTGGCACGCCTGGTAGTGCAAAAATTAGAACTCCATCAATTACTGCCTTGATTCCTGGTGCGCTGCCTTCTTGGTTCAACAGCGGCGTCGAGCCTTCTGGAAGCTCTGCCATTGCTTCCGCATTCTTAGGCATGGTCCTACCCAGTGCTGCGTAACGTTTAGCGATTAAGTCGAGCAGTTCGCGGTCTCTTAGTAGCGGAACCCTCAAGGTACGAGCTAGTGCTTGCCGGGTTAGATCATCACTTGTCGGGCCGAGCCCTCCGGTGAGAACAACAGCGTCGCCGCGAGCAGTCGCGACATTGATCGCGTCAGAGATTGCAGCAAGATCGTCACCCACCACTTGGACGTGGCTCAATGCAAAGCCATGTGTCAAGAGTTTTTCACCGATCCAGGAGGCTGCCGTGTCCGACACGCTTCCATTCAACAGTTCATCGCCGATCAGAACCAGAGTTGTTCGCATCAAGTCACGCAGCTCGGCGCATCGCGTTTTTCAAATAGTCAAAGCCAGTGATAACGGTTAGAACTACTGCAACCATCATTAAAAGTGCCTTCGGAATATCCAGCGCCATCGGAAGAGGTAACAAGTAGAAGAAGATAGCGAAACCTTGAACTGTGGTTTTGGCCTTACCACCACGACTTGCCGGGATCACTCCCTTGCGGATAACTAGAAAACGCAACAAAGTGACGCCAATTTCACGAACCAGGATGATGATGGTTATCCACCAGGAAACTTGATGCAGGTATGAAAGTCCAACAAGCGCTGAACCAATTAACGCTTTATCAGCGATCGGATCAAGAAGTGTGCCAATTTCGGTGATGGTGTTGCGATTGCGAGCCAACTGCCCATCTATTCGATCGGTATAGGAAGCAAGGAGAAACAGCGCAGTCGCAACATAACGCCAAAAGTTTGATGTTCCATGTTCATGAAATAAGGCATATACAAAAAAAGGGACGATGATGATCCGAAGAACCGTAAGCGAGTTGGCGAGATTTACGACGCCCACCGGAGTTGGTGTTAACGCCTCATCGCGTTGCGATTCTCCATTCACGGTCACGCTTCAATCACCGCAATCAGATCAACGCCGTTGTTTCCGATAACTTTGGCAGAGACTAGATCACCTATCTTGGCAACGGCTGAATGAATTCGAATCGAACCATCTACTTCTGGACCTTGATGCAGTCCACGCCCTTCGATTCCATCCTCGTCAACTTCTTCAACTAACAAAACTACACTCTCGCCAATACGCTCTTGGGCTCGTTGATCGCTGAGTTCCTCGACCAACCTGCTTGTCTGTTCTACTCGTTCTCTGATTTCTTCTTCATCAAGTTTGCCTTCGAAACTGACAGCGGTTGTACCTTCCTCATCGCTGTAACCAAAGACGCCTACCGCATCAAGTCTGGCTTCAGATAGAAACGCTAAAAGTATTTCGTAGTCTTCTTGGCTCTCACCAGGAAAACCTACGATTACATTCGACCGCACCCCAGCTAAAGGGGCTTTGCTGCGGATTGAGGCAAGCAATTCCAGAAAGCGATCAGCGTCACCAAATCGCTGCATGCGACGAAGGACTGCTCCACTGGCATGTTGAAATGAAAGATCAAAGTAAGGGGCCACCTTGGCGGTGCTGGTCATCACGTCAATCAAGGTCGGTCGCATTTCTGCTGGCTGCAAGTAGGCGACTCGAATGCGCTCCAGGTCAGGTATCTCAGCAAGAGCTGGAAGGAGGGCTTCAAGTAACCGGATATCTCCCAGGTCTTTACCGTAGGAGGTTGAGTTTTCGCTAACGAGGACGATCTCACGAACCCCTTCGCCGACTAACCACTTTGCTTCATCGATAATTTCTGTTGGACGCCTGGATGCAAAGGCACCACGGAAAGATGGAATTGCGCAAAAGGAGCATCGTCGATCACAACCATTTGCAATCTTGATCGACGCCACTGGTCCGGAAGTTAATCTGTGACGGGGCGCCCCGACATACGAACCTGCGCGATCTACGGGTGAGATTGGGAGAATCAATCTGCGATCTTTAGGGGTGTGCGATGCGAATTTCTCACCGGCAAGAATTTGAGTCAATCGGCTTGAAATTTCCGCATAGTCATCGAAGCCAAGAATCGCATCTGCCTCTGGGAGAGCTTCAGCCAATTCTTTACCATAGCGCTCGGCCATGCACCCTATGGCGACGACCGCTTTGGTCTTGCCCCCATCTTTAAAAGCAGCGGCTTCGAGCAGTGCATCAACGGAATCTTTCTTCGCACTTTCTACAAACCCACAAGTATTTACTAAAGCGATCTCTGCATCTTTTGCGTCGTCGACAAGTTGCCAACCTTCTGAAGCCAACCTGGCGGCAATTTCCTCGGAATCAACCTCATTGCGGGCACAGCCCAAAGTAACGAGGGCGACTTTTCTCACCCAGCCAGCCTACCTTGATTGGCTACCCTACTGTTGGACTACCAGGCCCAAACGTGAGATGGACCACTTGACCGGAGCCACCTGGTGAACCCAGATTCTTCCCATTTACCTGAAGTTCCACGCCACCTGCATTTCCGATGGTCAAAGAGATTTGTTGAGGATCGGTAAATTCCTTGCTCTCGCCGCGATGCAGCATCGAAGAAAATAGTTGACCACCACTGGAGTTGGTAACAGCCATCCATGAACTACCAGTAGTGCTAGTGACTATCACAGAGACAGAATCCGTCTTTGTTGCTACTGCACTTGCTGTTGGATCAGCGCTGGGAGCAGTTGTTGGCACTTGCGAAACAACGGCTTCAGGGATCGAAGTTACGGCTTTAGATGTGGATGCCACATGAAATCCAGGAACTATCAACCAGAGGAATGCAGCAACAAGTCCAACACCTAGTACCGAACCCAGTAAGCGCCATGTCATAGCCGGCGACCTTGACTCTTCGGTCAACAAAACTGGCCCGCTCATTTGAGTCGAATCCGAGATTGGCGAATGGTCCTTGTCGAATTCAGCGACAATTGCAGTTGGATCAAGCCCAATTATGGAAGCAATAATTCGAAGGTGTCCGCGCGCATATACATTTCCGCCGCACATAGAAAAATCGTCCCGCTCTATCCCGACCAGCAGACTTTTACGAAGTCTGGTCTTCTCGGATAGCTCGACGAGACTGACGTTGGCACTCTCTCTAGCGATACGAACTGTGGACCCTACGCCCATGAAACACCTCCCAAAGAACTAACGGTAAGCGTTTGGAGGCGTTTTTTACAACTAAATAAGACATTTCGCCCCCAAACGAGGGACAACTCGCAGTCAATTCAGGCACGAAGGGTTGCGATTACTCCTGGTAGTTCTTCTGGTTTAACCAGAACATCTCGAGCCTTTGAACCTTCTGAAGGGCCGACAATACCTCGGCTTTCCATCAAGTCCATTAATCGGCCGGCTTTGGCAAAGCCAACTCGAAGTTTGCGCTGCAACATTGAGGTTGACCCAAACTGGCTGGAAACTACGAGTTCAGCCGCCTGAAGTAAGAGTTCCAAATCATCGCCAATATCAGTGGTCACCACGCCACGAGAGGGCTTGCCATCAGTTACATCTTCTCTATAGGAGGGTGACAGTTGCGCTTTGGCATGGTTCACAACCGCTTCGATTTCGCGTTCAGAGACATAAGCTCCTTGAATTCGTACCGCCTTGCTTGTCCCCATTGGTAAAAACAGGCCATCTCCCTGTCCAACCAATTTCTCAGCTCCAGCTTGATCAAGGATCACTCGACTATCGGCCAGACTGCTGGTTGCAAATGAAAGTCGTGAAGGAACATTCGCTTTAATCAAACCGGTGACAACATCAACACTTGGACGTTGAGTTGCAATAACTAGGTGGATCCCGGCCGCACGAGCCAACTGAGTGATTCGGACAATCGAATCTTCAACGTCCTTTGGCGCGACCATCATTAGGTCTGCCAACTCGTCCACGACAACAAGCAGATACGGGTATGGCTTTAATTTTCGCTCGCTGCCAAGTGGAGCAACTGTTTTCCCGCTACGAACCGCACGGTTGAAATCATCAATGTGGCGAAAACCAAATTGATGTAAATCGTCATACCGCATGTCCATTTCTCGCACCACCCACTGCAGAGCCTCAGCGGCTTTCTTTGGGTGGGTGATAATCGGGGTGATCAGATGTGGAACCCCTTCGTACGCGGTTAGTTCTACCCGTTTTGGGTCGATCAACACCATGCGAACTTCATCAGGTGTGGCCCTCATCAAAATTGAGATAACAAGTGAATTGATACAACTTGATTTGCCTGACCCAGTTGCTCCGGCTACCAGAAGGTGTGGCATCTTGGCTAGATTCGCACAAATAAAGCCACCTTCTACATCTTTGCCTAAGGCCACCACCATTGGATGGTGGTCATTCCCGGCGACTGATGATCTCAGAACATCACCTAATGAAACGATTTCACGATCAGTGTTTGGAATCTCAATACCTACTGCGGATTTCCCAGGAATCGGACTGAGAATTCTTACATCCCCGCTAGCGACCGCATAAGAAATGTTCTTGGCAAGCGCTGTAATTCGCTCGACCTTTACTGCGTTTCCTAATTCAACCTCGTAGCGCGTAACTGTGGGTCCTCGAGTAAACCCGGTTACTTCAGCATCGATATCGAATTGTCTAAAGACTTCTCTCAATGACTCAACAAGAACTTCATTGGCTTTCGTTTTGGACTTGCTTGGCGCAGCAGCTCGTAGTAGATCCATTGATGGCAAGTCATAAGGTGCATCATCACTAAGTAAGAGTTGCTCTGGTCGATGGTTTACCTCATGATCGGTGGCGCTGCTGAAATCAGCAACCAAGTGTTCAGCAGTTGGGCCGTGCGACTCATATGAATCATCCTCGACTACCGGGTCAGGTTCGACATTGATAGGTGGTGCAAGTATCACTGGAGTTTCAAACGGTTCGCTCTCGGAAATTTCAAACTCTGGCGCCTCCCGTTCTTCTCGACGGGGGAACTTAAGCGCAATTGGCGCCCAAAGTGCCTTGCTTCGGCTAGAAATGGAATTGATAGGAGTTGCGGTGACCACCAGGATTCCAAAGAAAATCAGCAGAAGCAGAATTGGTGCAGCTAGCCAAGCGGTCAACAAATTGCTCAGTGGAGCAGAAACCAAGTAGCCGACCCACCCACCGGCTTCACGCATAGCACCTGCCCCATCACGAGAAGATGAAGGGGTCCCTGCCAATACGTGTAAAAAACCGCTTAAGCCAATAATGATTGCCCCGGTACCGATCAGGACTCGTCCATTAGTAGCTGACTCATCCGGCTTGCGCATGATTCTTATTGCAAATAGTAAAAGCGCAATCGGTGTGAAGAACGCTAACTTTCCGATTCCACCATTTACAAAAGCGATAACTGCGCGACCAAGAATGTTGTCGAATTTCAGCCAGACACCCGAAGCCATCACAATCGACAAAGCGATCAATGCAAGACCAAGGCCATCGCGCCTGTGTGCTGGTTCCAATTCTCGAGCGTTTCGTCCGATGAATCTGACAAACCACCCAATCAAATGGGCGAAAGCCCACCAAATCTTCTTTGACCAGCGCGCCAGAAACTGAAGAAGAGCGCCAGTCTTGCTCTTCTTCTTCTTTTGAGGGCGTGCAGAAACGCCGGACCTTTTGGTCACGTTCTAAGGTTATGTCGTTGGTTGATCTAGCCTGAGTAGGCGCGCCGCTATACCTCTACAACAAGAGGTAAAATCATGGGGCGACGACGATGCGCACTGTTCACCCATTGCCCAACAGTGCGTCTAACAATTTGTGCCAATTGATGTGTATCAGTAATTCCATCGGCCACCGCAGTAGCAAGATCTCTAATCACTCGCTCTTTTACTTCGTCAAAGACGCCCTCATCTTCGGCAAACCCACGAGCATGAATATCCGGACCTGCCACAATGCGGCCAGTTGTGGCATCAATAGCGACAACAATGGAAATGAAACCTTCTTCACCAAGAATTCGTCGATCCTTCAATGATGCTTCTGTGATGTCGCCAACACTTGTGCCGTCGACGTACACATATCCGCATGGCACTGCGCCAACAATTCGTGCTATTCCATCGAAAAGATCAATGACAACACCATCATCAGCAAGAACAATGTTTTCAGTTGGGACTCCAGACAACCGCGCCAACTCTGCATTTGCTCTTAAATGGCGCCATTCGCCGTGAATAGGCATCACGTTCTTCGGTTTAACCAAGTTGTAGCAGTAGAGAAGTTCGCCTGCGCTAGCGTGACCCGATACGTGAACCAGGGCATTCTGCTTGTGAATAACATTTGCACCCCATCGAGTAAGACTATTAATTACTCGATATACCGGATTCTCATTTCCAGGAATCAAAGATGAAGCAAGAATGACAGTATCGCCGTCGCCAACCCGAATCTGATGATCACCTGTCGCCATTCTCGACAATGCGGCCATCGGTTCGCCTTGTGAGCCCGTTGAAACTAAAACGATTTTGTTTTCAGCATAATCGTCCAATTGTTTGGCATCGATCATCACGTTCTCTGGAATATCAAGATAACCCAAATCGTGAGCTACCTTCATATTTCTAACCATAGATCGTCCGATAAAAGCGACCTTGCGATCGTGTCGAACGGCTGCATCGATTACCTGTTGGACCCGATGTACGTGAGATGCGAAGCAAGCCACGATAACCCGGCGCTTGGCGCTGGCGAAAACTTGATCAAGTACCGGGGCAATTTCACGTTCGCTAGTGGTGAATCCTGGCACTTCGGCGTTTGTTGAATCCACCATGAATAGATCTACGCCAGCAGTTCCCAATCGTGCGAACGCGGCTAAATCGGTAAGGCGACCATCCAGCGGCAATTGATCCATCTTAAAATCGCCGGTGTGCAGAACCACACCTGCGGTGGTCTTAATTGCTAGCGCTAGACCATCAGGGATTGAGTGATTCACTGCAATGAATTCAACTTCAAAGGGACCGAACTTCTCGATCTGTCCTTCATGCACTTCAAAGGTGTAAGGCACAATTCGGTGCTCTTTTAGCTTGGCTTCGATTAGCGCCAAAGTCAGACGGGAACCAACCAAAGCGATATCTGATTTTTCTCGAAGCAAGTAGGGCACTGCGCCCATATGATCTTCATGCGCGTGGGTCAGAACAATCGCTACAACATCGTCGAGTCGATCTCGAATCGGTGAAAAGTCAGGCAGAACCAAGTCAATTCCAGGCTGACTTTCTTCAGGAAAGAGAACGCCAACATCAACGATCAATAGTTTCCCGTCACATTCAAAAACCGTCATATTGCGACCGACCTCGCCAAGACCGCCTAACGCCATAATTCTTAATGCGCCTGCTTGCAATGGAGGTGGAGTTGGTAATTCTGGGTGCGGAAAACTCATGATTTGAGTGCAACTCCACCGGCAACTAAATCAAGTCTTAATTGCTCAATCTGGACAGGCGTGGCATCAACTAGTGGCAACCTCGTGTGTCCGCCAGGCAAACCCATGAGGTTGAGCGATGCCTTGGTAAGGATCGCGCCTTGGGTTCTAAATGTGCCGGTGAAGACTGGCAGAAGTTTGTGATGAATGGCGGTCGCCTCCTCAAAATTGCCTGCGAACCAAGCATTCAACATTGCTTTCAACTCACTCCCAATTACGTGTCCACAAACGCTGACAAAACCAACTGCGCCAATTGAAAGCAGCGGAAGATTGTTCATGTCATCGCCTGAGTAAACCGGTAGACCCGTCCTCTTGATTACCCAGGAGGTCGCACCGAAATCGCCCTTGGCATCCTTTAGCGCAACAATGCGAGGATGCTCGGCAAGGCGAACAATGGTTTCCGTCTCAATTTGAGCACCGGTGCGGGCCGGAATGTCATACATCAAGACTGGGAGGTCAGTTGCATCAGCCATGGCTCGAAAGTGGGCTTCAATTCCAGCCTGTGGGGGTCGATTGTAATAAGGAGTGACAACCATCAAGGCATGGGCACCAGCTTTTGCGTGCCGCTTAGCTAATTCCACAGAGTGGGCGGTCTCATTATTTCCGGCTCCCGCCACGATGGTGGCTCGGCTTCCAACTGCATCGAGGACGACTTTGATTATCTCGTCCTTCTCATCATCAGTAGTGGTTGGAGCTTCGCCTGTGGTGCCATTAACCACGATCCCATCGTGGCCATGCTCAACCAGATGAACGGCAAGCTTGGCCACCGCGTCAAAGTCAATAGAAGTATCAGCCTTAAATGGGGTCACCAGGGCGGTGAGCAAGCGCCCGAACGGAGCTACGATCTGCGACATGCCCTAAGGCTACCCCCTAGGCATACCGCTTGGTCGCTATGGGGCTACCCGGCCGCCGGATTGGAATGCCTCATAAGTCAAGGGCATCAAACCGGCCCAGATCTCTTCCATTTTCTCAGCAACCATTTCGATCTCACGTTGTGGATACGAAGGAAAATGCGAACCTTCTCGATGGGTGCGAAGAGATAAGAAATTCATCAGTGCTCTGGCATTCATCGTGACATACATTGAGGAATAAAGTCCGACGGGTAGCACTGTTCGAGAAACCTCACGTGCCACGCCAGCATCAAGCATCTTTTGATATGCGGCGTATGAAGCCAAATAAGACTCTGTTGTCGCAGCAACCATGATCTCGTATTGGTCAGGAGTCCCGTCGATAAATTCATATGATCCGGTTTTACCTACCTGGACCAGTTTCCGGTTCTTATCTGGAATATAGAAAACCGGCTTCAACTCTCGGTAGCGTCCACTTTCCTCATTGTATGAAGCAATTCGATGGCGCATGAATTCTCGAAATACAAAAATTGGGGCGCTCACAAAAAAAGTCATGGACGTATGCTCAAAAGGAGAGCCGTGCCGTTCCCTGGCCAAGTAGCGAATCAAGCCCCTTGAGCGTTCCGGGTCCTGTCCAATGTCATCTAGGGATTCCTCCCCCGCAGTTGATACTCGAGCCGCCCAGATCACATCCGCGTCGCTGGCACTGGCTTTGACTAATTCAACGGTCATATCGGATCTGAATTTCACTTCGTCGCTCACAATTAACGAGCCTATCTTCGGCTATGGCAGTATCTCCGGAATGACGCGCCTGCCACATCATGAGCGGAAACGAATCCGTCGCGATGGACTGAGCCTGGCTATAACGGTGGGCAGCTACGGCACCGCCTTCGGTGCCGCCTCAATAGCCAGTGGTCTTAACGTCTGGCAAACCTCTGCCCTTTCACTTCTGACTTTCACTGGCGCTTCCCAATTCGCCTTTGTTGGCGTTCTAGGTAGCGGAGGCACAGCCATCAGCGCAATTACCACTTCCCTCCTTCTTGGAAGTCGAAACGCACTGTATGGATTACGTCTGGCGCCCGCGTTACAACTCAAGGGGAAGAGAAAGTTTTTTGGATCGCACTTAGTTATTGATGAATCCACCGCAGTTAGCATCGCTCAAGAAGCACATGGCGAAGAGGGCATGCGGCATGGATTTTGGGTAACCGGTCTTGGGGTATATCTCTTCTGGAATCTATTCACCCTCGTAGGTGCGTTGGGTGCGCGCGCAATTGGCGACCCAGCCACCCTTGGACTCGATGCAGCCGTTCCCGCTGCTTTTATTGCACTCCTTTGGCCCAGATTGACCAACCGCGCCTCTTGGTCGGTCGCCATCGCTACGGTCGCTCTGGTTTTAGCCTTAGTTCCAATCGCCCCGCCAGGAGTGCCAGTAATTGCTAGCTCATTGATCGCGTTGATTTTTGGCTGGAAGGCAAGGCGTCAATGATCACGTCGACTCAAATCTGGATCGCGATAATCGTAAGTAGCGCCGGCGCGTATGCCATCAAATTAGCTGGAATGTCGATGCCACAATCTTGGCTCTCTGCACCTCGAGTCCAGCGCATCGCTGGCCTAATACCGGTGGCTCTCTTGACCGCACTCGTGGTCGTGCAATCAGTGACCACACACCACTCACTTACTCTCGACGGCCGAGCTGCAGGTCTGGTTGTTGCCATCGCCCTGTTGATGATGCGCGCATCATTTCCCGTAGTAGTTCTAGGCGCAGCATTGGTATCGGCGTTAATCCATCGCCTTTAGTTCCAACGTCGACTGACAATTAATCCGGCACCAATGAAACCAGCGTGCGCAGAACGCAGCACAGTTGGGCCAAGAACTGCGATGCTGGCTCCCGCTTTCCTGAAAAGTTCCAGTTCGCTTTCGTCGATGCCACCTTCA
>Ga0315270_10000783_pt1 | contig 17079 bp, 20 predicted proteins | sample C1_bottom_MG_FD_204932 | JGI IMG/M metagenome (GOLD analysis project Ga0315270, IMG submission 204932) | Sediment microbial communities from Yellowstone Lake, YNP, Wyoming, USA - C1_bottom | ecosystem: Environmental > Aquatic > Freshwater > Lake > Sediment | place: USA: Wyoming | collected...
CGTAAAGCATACGCCACTTCAATTGGCGAAAATGCAGTTCACGGTTCTGACAGTGATGAAAATGCTGCTATCGAAGGAGCGTTCCATTTTGCTGGTAGAGAGCAATTTTAGTGTTCAGATAGCAGGTAGCAGAACGCAGTTGGAAATCTATAAAACACAAATCCCATCACGATAAAATCGAGATGGGATTTTTTTATTTTTAAATTATGCTATCAGAAATTTGTTTATCTCAAAACAACCTCTTTAACAACATCACGTCCCAATTCTTCGTTAATCATTGCAACAATTTTTGATTTTCCGTGAGTTAATTCTTCTCGCAAAACAGCCGAAGAAAGTTCCACATACAAAGTACTTCCTTTCAAAACCACATTCTTGGTATAATGATTTACGCCATTGCCCATAAGATTTTTCCAAGCCTCTTTTACATCGATTTGGTCCATTCCAGGTTGCAATTTGTTGACTTGGATAATTTGTTTCAAAACATCGCCAACAGTACTTTGATTATTTAGTCTTTTTGCCATCGCTTTCTAGATTTATTGGAGCTGCTTTTTTATAGTGATATTCTTTATTTTCAGCATTTTTAAATACCAATTTATCATTGGAAATCTCAGTCAATTCCTCCGACCATTTGGCGTAAGGCGTTGTATAATCAAGGAAAGCTTTGTCATTTTCAAACCGTACTTTTACATTTTCTTGAGTGTCATTTACCAAAAAAGTACCGTCTAATTGTGGCATTACTTTCTTACGAAAACCTATATTGTTTTTGCCAATCTGAAAATAATCATAACTTTCGTTTATGGTGTAATTTTTATCTTTTCCTTCATCGAAAACCACTTTTTCTATTTCCCAATAACCGTTTATTTTGGATATATCCTCAGGTTTTACCTTTTGCTGACAAGAAATAAAAAGGAATGAAACAAAGAGAATTGCTAATGTATTTTTCATATATGTATTAAATTATGATCTAGTTGCTGTTGTGAAAAATGAAGCAATCAGGGATAGTTTGAAAATCAAAAAATATTTATATTCTTCAACAAAGTTAAGCTTCTAAAGTTTAAATAAAAAAATTAAATAAACCTCATTAAACTTTTTTCAATATTTTTGGTCTTATTTGTAAACGCTCAAAATATGTATAAAATAATCTATAGTTTACTAATCGTTTTATTATGTGCTAGTTGCAGTTCAGAAACCCCGTCACCAACTCCAATTCTAGTAGAATCAATGTATTTTCCACCAATGACTGGAGATGTTTGGGCAACAAAATCTATAGCAGATTTAGGATGGAAACAAACAGCTGTTCAACCTCTTTTGGATTATTTGGAACTCAAAAATTCTAAAGGTTTCATAATTTTGGTGAATGGAAAAATTGTTTTGGAAAATTATTTCAACGGTCATTCCGCAACAACTGTTTGGTATTGGGCAAGTGCTGGCAAAACATTAACTTCTACCGTTGCCGGAATTGCTCAGCAAGAAGGCTTATTAAACATCAACAACAAAGTTTCAGATTATATAGGAACGGGTTGGACGAGTGCGCCTCTAGCCAAAGAAAACCTAATCACCTGTAAACACTTACTCTCTATGACGTCGGGTTTAGACGATGGTTCTGATGGTGTCGCTCCAGCAAACCTACAATACAAAGCCGATGCAGGAACACGTTGGGCATATCATAACGTTTACGTAAAATTGCAAGATGTGATTGCCAAAGCATCTGGACAAACTTGGTCCAACTATTTTAATACAAAACTGAGAGATAAAATCGGAATGACAGGAGCTTGGATTCAAGTGGACAACAACAGCGTATATTATAGTACCACTCGAAGTATGGCTCGTTTTGGTTTGCTAATACTCAATAAAGGGAAATGGGAAAACACAACTATTGTCAACGAAGCTTATTTTAACGAAGCGACGAATACATCCCAAAACATCAATTTAAGTTACGGTTATTTGTGGTGGCTGAACGGAAAATCGAGCTATCATTTACCACAATCCCAACTACAATTACCTGGAAGTATCATTCCATCGGGACCTAATGACATGTTCATGGCTTTGGGTAAAAACGATCAAAAAATCTATGTAATTCCAAGCAAAAAAATGGTAGTCATAAGAATGGGTGACGCCGCTGATTCTGTAAATCTGGCTTTATCCGATTTTGATGATGTGCTTTGGCAAAAAATAAATGCTTTATACCAATAGAAATATTAGCTGTTATTTCTCCTTATAAAAAACCCAACAATAAAGAAAATAGCACCAAAAAAGAGCAAAATATAATACAAAACCATGTTTTTGTCTCTGACAATATTAGACAAAACAAAACATATAACGCTCACCAAATAAAGGTAAATTGGGGGAATATTTTTGATAGAAGAAAAATTCATTGAACTATTATTTAAAAAAACTATCTACGAATTCGTATTTATTAAAAACCTGTAAATCTTCAATTCCTTCTCCTACTCCAATGTATTTTACAGGAATATGAAACTCGTCAGAAATTCCAATAACTACACCGCCCTTAGCAGTTCCATCAAGTTTTGTGACTGCGAGCGAAGTTACTTCGGTGGCGACAGTAAATTGCTTGGCTTGTTCAAAGGCATTTTGTCCTGTAGAACCATCAATAACTAACATCACATCGTGTGGCGCATTGGCAACCACTTTTTGCATCACTCGTTTTACTTTTGTCAATTCGTTCATCAAGTTGATTTTGTTGTGTAAACGACCTGCTGTATCAATAATAACAATATCTGCTTCTTGTGCTACGGCAGATTGCAAAGTATCAAAAGCTACTGAAGCTGGATCACTTCCCATATTTTGTCTAACGATGGGAACACCAACTCTATCGGCCCAAATTTGCAATTGGTCAATTGCTGCGGCACGAAAAGTATCGGCTGCACCAAGAACAACTTTATAACCTGCTTTTTTAAATTGATAGGCGAGTTTGCCAATGGTGGTGGTTTTCCCAACTCCGTTGACACCTACAACCATCAAAACATAAGGCTTTACATTTATTGGAATTACGAATTCAGTAGCTTCACCAGAATCAATTTCTGAAAGTAAACCTGCTATTTCTTCGCGTAGAATTTGGTTGAGTTCTTCTGTACCAAGAAATTTATCTTCAGCGACACGATTTTCTATTCGGGTGATGATTTTTAGTGTGGTATTAACGCCAACATCTGAAGAAACTAGGATTTCTTCGAGATTATCTAAAACCTCATCGTCAACTTTAGATTTTCCGGCAACAGCTTTGGTCAACTTAGAAAAGAAAGATGTTTTTGATTTCTCTAGTCCTTTGTCAAGTGACTCTTTTTTATCGGAAGAAAATATTTTTTTAAAAAAACTCATCGGATTATTGATTGAGGATTAACGATTTTTGATTTTAGATTTTATATCGTTTTGTCAAGTGACCTAGCCCTGATGGAAGCGACATCCTTTTGTGGCGGGGTTCGCCAGAAAAAATATAGCGTACAGCAGGAAACAGCTCCTGAAAATTTGATTGGCACCCGAGCATTAGCGAACAGGCGAAGCAAATATAGAAAATAAAAAAGCTACTTCCGAATGAAAGTAGCTTTTCTATATAATGCTATTGTTAATTATTTCTTTTTCAAGAACTCATCAACTGCTTCAGGAGCCATAATAGATTCTACGAATGTATATGCGCCAGATTTTGGAGATTTTACCATTTTGATGGCTTTTGATAATCTCTTAGAAGATGTCTGTAAGGATGCTACGGTTTTCTTTGCCATGATTCTATGTTATTTGTATTTTAATATATCTCCAATGTGACATTTGAGATTATCTTAAAATCTCTAATTATTATTTAATTTCTTTGTGAACAGTTACACGTTTCAAGATTGGATTAAATTTTTTAATCTCTAATCTGTCTGGAGTATTTTTTTTGTTCTTTGTTGTGATGTATCTAGAAGTCCCTGCAACACCTGATGTTTTGTGTTCAGTACATTCTAAAATTACTTGGATTCTATTACCTTTACTTTTCTTTGCCATCTTGATATATTTTTAGGAATGGATTATTTAATAAATCCGCCTGCTTGTGCTTTTTTCAAAACTGCAGCGATTCCATTTTTATTAATTGTTTTTACCGTAGATGCAGCTACTCTAAGAGTAATCCATCTATCTTCTTCTGGAAGATAAAAACGCTTTTTAACTAAGTTTACAGAAAATTTTCTCTTAGTTTTATTCATAGCGTGAGAAACGTTATTTCCTACCATCGCTCTTTTACCTGTAAGGTCGCAAACTCTTGACATTATCTTATCTTTTATCGTTATTCAAATCGAGGGTGCAAAGAAAAGAAAAATAAACCTATTTAGCAAAAAAATTATTGCACATTTTTTAAAATTTCTTTCCGCAACATTTCTAAGCTCTTCATCACGGTTCTATCTATCACTTTTTCACGGGGTTGACCGAAATTAAATTCTTCAATTATTACTTCTTTTGGTGTTGCCAATGCTATAAAAACAGTTCCAAGCGCAGCATTTGAATCTCCTTTTGATGGCCCTGCATTGCCTGTAGTGGCAATTGCATAGTCTGTTTTCATCATCTCTTTCACTTTAATTGCCATTTGCTTTGCCACTTCAGCACTTACCACAGAATGTTCTTTGATTAATTCTTCAGAAAGTCCCAAAACCGAGATTTTAGTTTCGGTAGCATAAGAAACTACGCTACCTTTAAAATAATTTGAAGCACCTGAAACTGAGGTTAAAACCTGAGCTATTTTCCCTCCGGTACAACTTTCTGCAGTCGAAATAGTTTTATTTTGTTGCGTTAAAAGTCTGCCAATAACTTTTTCAAGAGTTTCATCATCATCAAAACCTACGATGAAATCCCCGACAATTTTAGACAAAGAAAGTACATTTTCGGAAATGGATTTTTCCAGAAATTCTTTGTCAGTACCACGAGCAGATAATCGCAAACGCACACTTCCAAGACTTGGCAAATAGGCTAATTTTATAAAATCGGGCAAATTATTTTCCCAATTCTCAATGGTTTCTGATAATAAACTTTCGCCAATTCCATAGGTTAAAATTGTTTTATGAATGATGTAAGGTCTTTTATATTCGGTAACAATCTTTGGGATAATCTCGTTTTCGACCAAATATTTCATTTCAAATGGAACTCCCGGAAGCGAAATAAAAACGGTATTTTCTTTTTTCATCCACATTCCCGGCGCTGTCCCCACTTGATTGTGAAGTACAATACATTTTGAAGGGACTAAGGCTTGATCTTTATTGATTTGAGTGATTGTTCGCTTGTAAAAACCTTCTATAAGTTGGGTGACATGTTTGAGAACTTCATCGTTAACAACAAGTTCATCTTCAAAATAATCGCAGAAAGTCTTTTTGGTAATATCGTCTTTTGTCGGCCCAAGTCCGCCCGTAATAATGACTAAATCAACTGTATTTTGAAACTTTATAAAAGTATCCAAAATATGTTGTTTATTATCACTAATCGAAATCATTTCGTGAATTTCAACACCAATTCTATCTAATGATTTGGCAATAAAAGCTGAATTTGTATCGACAATTTGCCCTATTAAAATTTCATCGCCTATAGTAATTACGGCTGCTTTCATTTTCGATATTAATTTAGTCAGGGATTATTGGAATAGAAAAATATTCAAAAAATTTGAATTTCAAGAAATGAAATAATGAAGAATCAATTATACATCAAAGTCTTTTTTCAACTCTTTTATAGCATCTTCCACTTGATGTTTGATACTTTTAAAAGTTTCTTTTATTTCTTTCTTTTCGCCTTCCGCTTTTGTCCAAGCTTCGACTTGAAGGATTTCTTCAAAAGCAACTTTCAAACCAAGCAAATCAAGTGTTGGTTTAACTTTATGAGCATAAGCATAAGCATGTTTATGATCTTTCTTTTTGATTCCTTCCTTGATTTCTGCTAAATCTTCCGGAACTTCCGTAACAAATAACGTTACGATTTGCAGGACAAATTCTGGATCGTTATCTGAAAGTGCGTACACTTTTGCTAGGTTGTAATGTAGTGCCATTATTTTATTTGTATTCTAAATAGTTTATGTCCTTCTAAAAATCCTTCTAAAACATCATCCGATTTTACAACCGCAACACCTTCTGGAGTTCCAGTAAAAATAATATCACCAATCTTCAAAGTGAAATAACGAGAAATAAAAGAAATTAGTTCGTCAATCTTCCACAACATGTAACTGGAATTACTTTTTTGAACGGTTTTATTGTTGTTCGTCAATTCAAAAGTAATATTTTCTAATGAATTAAATTGTTTTTTTGGTAAAAATTCACCAATTACTGCCGAGCCATCAAACGATTTCGCTTTTTCCCAAGGCAATCCTTTGGCTTTTAATTGATTTTGTACATCGCGAGCTGTGAAGTCAATCCCCACACTAATTTCATCATAATACTTATGAGCAAACTTGGCGTCAATGTGTTTTCCTACTTTGCTAATTTTAACAATAATCTCAATTTCGTGATGAATATCATTCGAAAATTCTGGAATCACAAAAGGATGTTGCTTCAATAAAACTGCCGAATCGGGTTTCATAAATATAACCGGCTCCGTTGGTCTTTCATTTTTCAACTCTTCAATATGATTGACGTAATTTCTCCCGATACAGATAATTTTCATATTCTTAATTTCAAAAATTAATTCAGTTTAGTGTTTAATTTTCTCAGCTTGATTGCTGTCAAAACTTTCTTGGTGTATAAAGGAAAATCCGCATTTTGAATCCAACTGAAATAACCTGGCTCAGACTCCAATACTTTATCGACTTTAACTCCTTTGTGTTTTCCAAAGGCAAAAATCTCATCGTCATCCTTGTCAAAGGCAATCATTCCGGCGAAATCAGCGATTTTTTTTCGGGTAGTAAATTCTGATAAAGATTTTATATCATTTTCCAAATCCGAATAACGGTCTAATTGAGCCAACAAAATTTCATAAGTTGCCATCGTATCAGCTTCTGCTGAGTGAGCATTTTCCAGCCCTTTTTCGCAATAAAATTTTAATGCCGCACTTAATGTTCTTTCTTCTTTTTTATGAAAAATTGTTTGAACATCAACCGATACGCGATTTTTCATATCAAAATCCACTCCGGCGCGAAGCAATTCTTCAGCCAATAATGGAATATCAAAACGGTCCGAATTATATCCAGCCAAATCGGAATCTTTAATCATATTATAAACTTGTGCTGACAAGGCTGCAAATGTTGGTTCATTAGCCACTTTTTCATCACTGATTCCGTGAATAGCGGTAGATTGTGGAGGAATTGGAATTGTTGGATTGACCAACCAGGTTTTGCTTTCTTTATTCCCGTTGGGGAAAACTTTGAAAATTGCTATTTCAACAATTCGATCTTTGGCGACATCAATTCCTGTAGTTTCTAGGTCGAAAAAACAAATTGGTTTATTAAGCTTGAGCTCCATTTTTAATTTTTAGAATGACAAATATATCTTTTTGAACTTACCGTTCGTCGATTATTTAAAAAAGTTTTGGACAAAATTAAAAAACCCGACAAGTCCAAAAAACAGTCGGGTTTATGTGTAATTTTTTACATCTTACTAAAAATTTCTATCCACATCAAATGCTTCCAAATATTCCGCAACACGTTTTACAAAACTTCCGCCGAGCGCACCATCTACAACACGATGGTCGTAACTGTGTGAAAGGAACATTTTTTGACGAATACCAATAAAATCGCCTTCGGGAGTTTCGATAACGGCTGGCACTTTTCGAATGGCTCCAAGAGCCAAAATTCCAACTTGTGGCTGGTTGATAATTGGCGTTCCGAAAACGCTGCCAAAAGTCCCCACATTGGTAACAGTATAAGTACCACCTTGCGTATCGTCTGGCTTCAGTTTTCCTGCTTTTGCACGACCTCCAAGATCATTTACGGCTTTTGCCATTCCAACTAAATTTAGTTGATCTGCATTTTTGATAACCGGAACAATCAAATTTCCATTTGGCAATGAAGCCGCCATCCCGAGGTTTATATTTTTTCTTTTAATGATGGTATCGCCATCAACAGAAATATTCATCATTGGAAAATCTTTCAAAGCTTTGGCAACCGCCTCCATAAAAATGGGAGTATAGGTCAACTTCTCGCCTTCTCTTTTTTCGAAAGCGATTTTCACTTTTTCTCTCCATTTTACAATATTGGTCACATCGACTTCGATAAACGATTGCACGTGAGCTGAAGTTTGCACCGATGCCACCATATAACCCGCAATCAGCTTGCGCATTCTGTCCATTTCGATGATTTCGTCGCCACCGTTTATAGAAACAGTTGTTGGTTGCTGAACAGTTGGGATTGGTTTTGAAATTACTGGCTCTTGGATTTTGACTTTTGGCTCAGTTTTTCTGTCGGCAACAAATTTTAAAATATCTTCTTTGGTAACTCTTCCGTCTTTGCCAGAACCGGAAATATTTTCTAATTCGGAAAGAGAAATACCTTCTTCCTTGGCAATATTTTTGACCAATGGCGAGAAGAATTTTTCGGAAAGCCCCCCAGCCCCCGAAGGGGGTGCAGAAACAATATTAGTAGATTTTGCAATGCTACTTACTATATTTTTTTCTAATTCAGAAACACTTAAGTCTTCCTCTTTTTGAACTCCCCCTTCGGTGGCTGGGGGGCTTTCGGTTTCGATAATAGCAATAGTTTGTCCTACCTGAACCAAATCGTCTTTACCAAACAATTGCTCCACTAAAACGCCCGAAACTTCGCTTGGCACTTCGCTATCTACTTTGTCAGTAGCTATTTCGAGCACGGCTTCATCGGCTTCAATTTTGTCGCCAACTTGTTTCAACCAGTTTGTAATGGTTGCTTCTGCAACGCTTTCTCCCATTTTTGGAAGTTTCAATTCAAATCTTGCCATATTATTAACCCAAAAGGTGATTTTGATTTTATGACTGCAAAATTAGTAATTATTTTTAGTTATTGGCTGATAATTGATAGTTTTTGGATAAATCAAAAATCTGAAATCTGAAATCAAAAATCTGAAATTTTTATGACTTCTCCCCTATCAAAACTACTGTTGCTACCAATCACGTAATCAGATGATTCAGGGATAATTTTAAAAGTAAAGCCCTTGTTTTTATTGACTTCGAAAGTTTTAATTATAGTCTTAAAATCAAGGTAATTTTGGTCGAAAATAATTTCAGTTGTTGCATTTTCCGCAAACGATTTCGTAATATTCTGTCGTAGTACTGATTTTTTTAATTGATTTTCTAATTTTTCTCTCAAAATTTCATTCTCAGAAATAAGAATATACTTTTCTGGATTTGACTTTGGTTTTGGTTTTCCCTGAAACATTTTGACCATTGAAAAAAACACAATTCCCATTTTCATAAAAACAGAAAATAGAAATGATACCCTAAAATGTTTTTTATAGAAGAAATTCATCGCTTCCTGAAAGCGTTTCATATAGGTTCCGTCCTTAACTGTACTTTCTCCTTTATAATGTATAACAGCCGTTTCGTGGAAATAATAATTTGTTTTTCCTTTTTTTAATGCCATATACGACAAATCGATATCGTCAGAATACATAAAACAATTCTCGTCGAAACCGCCAATTCCATTGTACAAATCTCGTTTCATCAACATAAAAGCTCCAACGAGAATATCGACTTTTCCAGTTTCATTTTCGGATAAATGTTGCGCGTAATATTGCCCAAATGTTTTCGGAAAGATTTTATACAAACCCAAGATTTTGGTAAAAGCCACAAACGGGGTTGGAGTTCCTCGTTTGCTTTCCGGGAGGAAATTCCCTGTTCCGTCGATGAGTTTTACACCCACAATTCCTATGTCTTTTTGTTTTTTGGCGAAAGCCAATACTTTCGTAAATGTATCTTCGGCGACAACTGTATCGGGATTTAGAATGCAAATATATTCTCCTTGGGCAACTTTAACACCGATATTATTCCCTTTTGGGAAACCTGAATTTTCTTTGTTTTCAATAAGTTTGATATTCGGAAAACATTTTTTCATCATCTCGCAACTGTCGTCTTGCGAATTGTTGTCGATAACGATAATTTCGGCATCGATGTTTTGTATAGCATTTTGAACACTTAGAACACAAAGCTCTAAGAAGTAACGCACGTTGTAATTGAGAATAATGACGGATAGTTGCATAAAATAAATGGGGGAATTAACGCAACAGTTTTTTAAGATGAGTTGGATTTTGCTTGTTGTTCCAAAATAAAACTAATTCTACTTTTTTTTCAGACTCCAAAATTCTATAATATAAAGTGGTTTGTTTTGAAATTACAATTGAAAAACAATTCAATTTTGAATTAAAAATTCCAATCTCAGGCTTTTTAGCTAATCCCTCTAAAAAAGAATATACTAATAAAACAAATTTATCTGCTTCAACTAAATTCCATTTTCTTAAAATAAAATCAATTTCTTCGGCTAAAGTGATTTCGGCTAAAGATGACCATTTAACTTCCAACATTAAAGAGGAAGATTGAATTTTTGCTTAATACTTGCCATAACAACTTCGTGTGGCGTAGTTTCTCCTCTTTCGCACTGTGCAATGCCTTTTTCTATGAGTTTTTCTAGTAATTCCGACAATTCATCTTCTGAAATAGTTTCTGATTTAGATTCATATTCAGTTGCTGGCTCTTGAATAAGATTTTGCTTTTTGTCGATTAAATGTTTCTTTGAATTTCCCATTTTGAAAGAATTTTAAAATCCAAATATACGAATTAATTCCAAAAAATAAAACCTTAGCCTTTTGCAGAAAAAGCACAAAAAAAGCTGTTTCATTACAAAACAGCTTTATTTAAATTAACGAATTATTAAATTTTATTTTCCTGCTTCTTTTTTAGCATCTTCCTTCATTTTGTCATTTGCGGTAATTGCAAATTCTACTCTACGGTTTTGACTTCTTCCTTCTGGCGTATCATTGGTTGCAATAGGTTGCTCAATTCCCAATCCAGTTGTTTTAAAACGAGAAGCAACTAATCCTTTTGAAACTAAATAATCTTTGACCGATGCGGCTCTTTTTTGAGATAGTGTAAGATTGAATTCTGGGCTTCCTGTACTGTCAGTATATCCAAAAATTTCAATATTAGTATCAGAATATTCATTGAATACAGGAAGTAATTTATCTAAATTGGCTTTGGCCTTAGCTGTTAACGAGGCTTTATTAGTGTCAAAAAGAACCGAATCTTCTTTTAATGTTAAATGAATCCCTTCACCTACTCTTTCCACATCAGCACCTGGCAAAGCTTGGTCAATTTCTCGAGCTTGCTTATCCATTTTATTTCCTATAACGCCACCAGCAACTCCACCTACAGCTGCTCCAATTGCTGCTCCTGCAGCTGCATTTCCGGAACTTGCACCAATAAGCCCTCCAATTAAAGCTCCTGCTGCTACACCAATTCCAGCACCTTTTTGAGTGTTATTTGCATTTTTTATAGAACTGCAACTAGTAGTAAGATTTGCCAATACAAGCAAACTAACTAACCCAAATATTGTTATTTTTTTCATACTTTTAAATTATTATTTAATTAATTTTTCGAATTTATATATAATATCCTTTTTTTGACCTCCAACATCAATATTGTCTATTAACTGAAAGGAAGTTTCAGTTTGATTAGCCACTCTTAATAAATAACCTTGAGTAACTGTTTTTGATTTTACTCCAGCCTCTACAATTTTAAGAACAAACATTCCGTCTTTATTGATACTCCAAACAATAGGAGAACTGAAAGCTGGACAATTGGCTGTAGCAATACTCATATAACCTTTATTATTATTCGAAATGAAATTCCAAACACTACCTACAAAACATTGGGAATCAGCAATTCCGAAGGAATCCACTTTGAAATAATTTGAACCGGGATAGGCTACGCTTGTGATTTTCCAATCGCCTTTAATAGCAACTTGGGAACTTTTGTCCAACTTAGTGTTGGCAACAGGCTCGCTTTTGACTGGCGCAGCTGTTGTACCAGAGGCGCTTTTGCAAGCTACAAGCAAAACAACAACAAATAATAAAGTAATTAATTTTTTCATAATTTAAAAGCTTTTAAAGATTAAACAGTAACAAAGATACGAGGAAGATGACAAAAATTTGTGTCATAATAAAAGAATTTTTTATCAAAATTTACGTATCCGACAATTTGTCACTTTGGCTTTAATTGGTATCTTATTTGAGTAAATATTATGAAATTGTAAAACTAAAAACTAATAAATATGGCAACTGGACAAATTAACGTTTCGGTAGAGAACATCTTCCCTTTAATCAAGAAATTCTTGTACAGCGATCACGAAATTTTCTTGCGTGAATTGATTTCGAATGGAACAGATGCTACCTTGAAATTAAAACATTTAACAAGCGTTGGCGATGCCAAAGTAGAATATGGCAACCCAATTATTGAAGTAAAAATTGACAAAGAAGGCAAGAAATTGCACATTATCGACCAAGGTTTGGGGATGACCGCTGATGAAGTAGAAAAATACATAAACCAAATCGCTTTTTCTGGAGCTGAAGAATTCCTAGAAAAATACAAAGATTCTGCTAAAGATTCTGGAATTATTGGCCATTTTGGTCTTGGATTTTATTCTGCTTTTATGGTGGCTTCACAAGTAGAAATTATAACAAAATCATACAAAGACGAGCCAGCAGCCCACTGGATTTGTGACGGAAGCCCAGAATTTACATTGGAACCTTCGGACAAAACCACTCGTGGAACTGAAATCATCTTGCACATTGCTGAAGATTCATTAGAGTTTTTAGAAGATTTCAAAATCAAAGAATTATTGAATCGTTACAACAAGTTTATGCCTATTCCAATTAAGTTTGGAACCAGAACCGAGAAAATCGAACAAAAGAAAGGTGAAGAAGTTGCTGCTGAAGATAAAGACAACATTTTCACGGAAGTGGAAGTAGACAACATCATCAATAACCCTAATCCGGCTTGGACCAAACAGCCAACTGAATTATCGGACGAAGATTACAAGAGTTTTTATCACGAATTGTATCCAATGCAATTTGAAGAACCTTTATTTCACATCCATTTGAACGTTGATTATCCGTTCAATTTGACCGGAATTTTGTATTTTCCAAAATTGGGTTCTGATTTGCAAATCCAGAAAGACAAGATTCAATTGTACCAAAACCAAGTTTACGTTACGGATAACGTAGAAGGAATTGTTCCTGAATTCTTGACGATGTTAAAAGGTGTGATTGATTCACCGGATATTCCATTGAATGTGTCACGTTCCAGTTTGCAATCGGATGCTGCCGTGAAGAAAATATCCAATTATATCACCCGCAAAGTGGCCGATAAATTGAAGTCTTTGTTTACTGAAAACCGAGAAGAATTTGAGAAAAAATGGAACGACATCAAAATCGTTTTGGAATATGGAATGCTTTCGGAAGAGAAATTCTACGAAAAAGCAGGTGCTTTCGTTTTGTATCCAACGGTTGATGACAAATACTTCACTTTGGATGAATTGAAAGAAAATCTAAAGGAAACTCAAACCGACAAAAACGGAAAACTAGTTGTCCTTTACGCCGGAAATAAAGAAGCGCAACACTCTTATATCGAAATTGCGAAAGAAAAAGGATACGAAGTATTACTTTTAGACTCACCAATTATTCCGCATTTAATCCAAAAAATCGAAGGCGACAATCAAAATCTAAGTTTCGTCAGAGTCGATTCAGATCATATTGATAATTTGATTAGAAAAGAAGAAACTACTATTTCTAAATTATCCGATGAAGAAAAAGAAAGTTTGAAAACTTCATTGGAAACTTATATTCCAAAAGCATATACAGTTCAACTGGAAGCAATGGACAGTCAAGCTGCGCCTTTCATCATCACACAACCAGAGTTTATGCGTCGAATGAAAGAAATGAGTCAATCTGGTGGTGGCGGAATGTTTGGGATGGGAAATATGCCGGAAATGTATAATTTGGTTGTAAATACCAATTCAGAATTGGCAACAAATATTTTGAATACCGAAGACAAAACAGTGCAAGAAAGCCTTGTAAAACAAGCGTTGGACTTGGCCAAATTATCTCAAAACCTATTGAAAGGTGAAGAACTTACGGCTTTTGTTAAGAGAAGTTTCGAGATGATTAAATAATCATTAAGCTAATATAATTAAGACCTGCAAGTGAAAATTTGCGGGTCTTTTTTGTTTGAAAAAGGTTTACTTTTGGAATAAAAAAAACGAACTTTGGTTTCCAGACTAAAATTATAATAAAATGACACTACACATAGAAACACCTGCCCTACTTTTTTCCGCAACTTCATTGATTTTATTGGCTTACACTAATCGGTTTCTTACCATAGCACAAATCATTCGGAAATTAAAAAAAACCTATGACGAGGAAGAAAGCAAAAGCGTTTTATTGGAAATTAAAAACCTCAATCTGCGTTTGACGCTCATTCGTTATATGCAAATGTTTGGCGTTTTGTGTTTGTTCCTGTCCGTTTTTGCAATGCTTTTATTGTTTCTGGAGCAACAAATATCCAGCATTTACTTGTTTGGATTAAGCTTGCTTGCTTTGCTCGTTTCGTTAGGATTATCGTTTTGGGAAATCAGTATTTCTATTGATGCCTTGCGTTTACATTTGAGCGATTTGACCGAGGAAAAAGAAATGAAATAAATACTGTTCCTGCTAAAAAACAAAAAGAATTGCTGACCAATTAAACCCTTTTACAAAATCTAAGTCCAACTTTTATAGCACTTAAGATTATGAACAACAACACCCTTTGGTCTTTGCGACTCGGATATTCGGTGAAACAAGCAGAAACAATCAAAAAAATAGGTTTTAAAAAATTCTTGGAACAGTCTTTTTCTACAAAATTTGATTCGAAAATTCCTGATTTTCTTGAAGACAGTCCAAAATCATTCCAAGAATTAAAAGAAGTTCGAAAAACATTAGTAGACTCAAATCCTGAAGCAAAAAAAGAATTACTCAAAAAAGAAGTCCAAACTTCCTTTGAAATGAAAGCTTGGTGGATTGATAAAATGTATGAAGACGAATTTCCGCTTCGTGAAAAAATGACTTGTTTCTGGCACAATCATTATGTTTCCACTTTCCAAAAAGTGAAGGTGAATTACTGGATTTTTCAGCACAATCAAATTTTAAGAGAGAATGCTCTTGGCAATTTCAAAACCCTGACTAAGAAGATTATTCAAAGCAATGCGATGGTGCGTTATCTGGACAATGTTGACAACCGAAAAGACAAACTCAACGAAAACTTGAGTCGAGAATTGCTCGAACTTTTTACTCTTGGTATCGGAAACTACACAGAAGAAGATATTAAAAACGGAGCCAAAGGTCTTGCAGGACTTGGCATTGGAGAAGAAAGCGCCGTATATCGAAAAATTTTCGAAGACAATGAAAGCTTCGTTTATTTTGGAAAAAACGGAAATTTTAAAGTGGATGAAATGGTTGATATCATTTTCGAACAACCCAATATTCCTTATCTCATTACTCGAAAAATATTGAAATGGTTCATTTATGACAATCCAAAAGAAGAATTGGTGCATTATTATGGTGATTATTTCAAGAAAATGAATTTTGAAATCAAACCGCTTTTGACCAAAATTTTCACCGAAGAATTCGCCAAAAACAATGCGGGTTCCAAAATTAAAAATCCCTTGGAATACAGTTTACAATTAATGAACGAACTCAATATTACCAATCCCAATGGAAAATTAATCGCTTATTTTATCAAGGAACAAGGAATGGATTTATTCAACCAACCCAATGTGAAAGGCTGGGACGGAGGAAATTCTTGGCTCACTTCGCAAGTTTTTCTACAACGAAACAATGTTGCCGATTTGCTTTGTAGTGGTAAAAATTTTAGTCGAGGAAATAAAGAATATGACGCCAATACAATGATGAAACAAAACCCAAATAGACAGCTGAACGTAAAATTGAATTGGGATAAAGAAGGAAACAACAAACAAATTATTACCGAACTCAAAAACCGATTGTTGTTTCAAACCGATGCAACTACACAAGCAGATTTTGAGCAAATCCTAAAATACGATTTCGATAGCAAAACCGAAGGCTCGGAAAATGCCGTGATGCGATTGTTCAATTTTATGGTAAAAACCCCTGAATTTCAACTCATTTAATTTTACAGTTATGAACAGACGAAATTTTTTAGCTCTAACAGGAACTTTCACAGGTGGTTCACTCCTATTGCCTGATTTTTTATACTCTTTTGGTAGTCAAGCTAATTTGGTTTTGGGCGAACAAAGTGTGGTTTTCGTTCAATTGAACGGCGGAAACGATGGATTAAATACTTTCATTCCGTTCGAAGATGCGCTCTATTATAACTCGCGCCCCACAATTGCAATTTCAAAAAACGAAGTTCTGAATTCGTCAAAAGGAATGGCTTTTCATCCTGCTTTGATAGGATTTTCCACAATGCAACAAAGTGGCGATTTGTCGGTGATACAAAATGTAGGTTATCCGAATCCGGTTCGCTCCCATTTCAGAAGTCAGGAAATTTGGCAAACCGCACCAACGCATCAGGAATATCTGAGTGATGGTTGGTTGGGACGTTATCTCGATTTGCAATGCAAAGAACATCAACCTACGGCCGGAATTAACTTGGATTCGATTGATAATTTAGCTTTGAAAGGAGAAGAACCCAATTCGATTACCGTGAAAGATCCAAACCGTTTCAAAACCAAAAGCAAAGCCGAAAACGAAGGTCAATTATCCGACAATCCACAGTTGGATTTTGTTCGAAAAATTGCCAATTCGGTGGTGGAAGGCTCTGATGATATCCAGAAAGCATTGGCAAAATCAGCCGCTTCGGATGTGGTTTATCCAAAAACGGGTTTGGCTAAAAATCTTGAATGGATTTCGAAATTGATAAAAGGAAACTTGAATTCGAAAGTTTATTATACATCGCTGGGTGGTTTTGATACGCACGACAATCAATTGGCTATTCAAAAAAACAGATTGACAGAACTCAACGATGCTGTTTTTAGTTTCTATGAAGATTTGAAAAAATCGCAACAATTGCAAAACGTGACTATTGTTGTTTTCTCTGAATTTGGACGCCGAGTGAAAGACAACGGACGAGGAACCGATCACGGAACAG
>Ga0315270_10000784_pt1 | contig 17035 bp, 18 predicted proteins | sample C1_bottom_MG_FD_204932 | JGI IMG/M metagenome (GOLD analysis project Ga0315270, IMG submission 204932) | Sediment microbial communities from Yellowstone Lake, YNP, Wyoming, USA - C1_bottom | ecosystem: Environmental > Aquatic > Freshwater > Lake > Sediment | place: USA: Wyoming | collected...
ATCCGCATGGCAGATGGCAAAGACAGTCACAATCTGTTCGGCATCAAGGCCGGAGCGAACTGGCAGGGCAAGGTTGCCGAGGTTAAAACCACGGAGTATCACAATGGTGTGGCCAGCAAGCCCACGGAAAAATTCCGTGCTTATGACAGCTATGCCGATGCTTTTCGCGATTATGCCAGGCTGCTGAGCGGCAACGAGCGTTATGCCGAGGTATTGAAGCAGGGAGGCAATGCTCATGGTTTTGCACAGGCGTTGCAGAATTCTGGCTATGCAACTGATCCGCTGTATGCAGAAAAGCTGGTTAAAGTGATCGGCAGGGTGAAAAACCTGGCTTGACAAGATTGGATGTGAATTTATTTATTATTTAGAAACAGTATGTTGCTGTTTGTTGCGAGATAGTATTACGGATTGCTAAAGATAATTGTAAAGCTGCCGATAACAATGACAAGCACCCGGAATGAGTGAGAGCAGTAAGTCAGGAGAGAAATTATGAGCACTAGCATTTTCAGTATTGGTGTCAGCGCATTGAATGCCGCACAGATAGGGTTGGCAACGACTGAGCACAATATTGCCAATGCTAATACGCCGGGCTTTAATCGTCAGCAAGTCAGTCTCGCCGTGCGTCCTGCGCAGTTCACGGGAACAGGGTTTGTTGGGCAAGGGGTGGATGTTGCTTCGGTCAAACGTGTTTACAGCGAGTTCTTGGGGCGTCAGGTGTTGCAGGAGCAAGGCCAGTCAGCACAGATGACTAGCTATTACGCGCAAATCCAGCAAATTGACAATATACTGGCTGATCCAAATTCAGGGCTGTCACCGGCAATTCAGGCATTTTTTGGCGCGGTCAGTAACGTGTCCAGTAATCCGGAGTCCGTGCCCGCGCGTCAATCATTGATAAGTGGTGCCAACTTTCTTACTTCTCGTTTTCAATCGCTCAATCAGCGTATGGTAGATATGAATACCAGCGTGAACAGCCAGATCGGCTACAGCGTTACGCAAATTAACAGCTACGCCAAACAGATCTCATCGCTCAACCAAAACATTATTATGGCGCAGTCAGCCAACGGGCAGCCTCCCAATGATCTGCTGGATCAGCGAGATTATCTGGTCACGCAGCTCAATCAGGAAATCAAGTCCACGGTCGTTAAACAGACAGACGGCAGCGTGAGCGTGTTTGTTGGCAATGGACAGCCTTTGGTGGTGGGGGCGCAGACTTTCAATATGACCACTCAAATGTCGGCAACTGACCCCAGCAAGCTGGACGTAGCCTATACTTTTTACAATGGCACAACCACTGCCATCCAGACAAGCAGTTTGCAGGGCGGTAATCTGGGCGGACTGATTGCATTCCGTGACGAGGCTTTGACCAACTCGCAGAATGCGCTGGGGCGCGTGGCGATGAGTGTGACTGGGATATTCAATCAGCAGCATCAGTTGGGTCAGGATTTAAATGGGGCGTTGGGTGGAAACCTCTTTGCTCAACCTGTACCTGTGGTTACCAGTAACACTTCCAATACCGGTACTGCCGCGGTGACAGCCAGTGTGGTTGCAGGTGCAGACTATTCTGCGCTGACCGGAAGCGATTACATGCTGAGATTCGATGGTACGAACTATACATTGACCCGCCTGAGCGACAACCAGATTGTTCTGAACGCAGCAGCTTTACCGGCAACACCGGTCGATGGTCTGACCCTGACCACCACAGCGGGCGCAGCGGCTGGCGACAGCTTCCTGATACGCCCGACTGTGAATGGTGCACGCGATATTGCGGTATCCGTCAGTGACCCGGCAAAAATTGCGGCGGCAACGCCGGTACGCAGTAACGCGACCCTGAGCAATCTCGGAACGGGCAAGATCAGTGCAGTGTCGGTGAATCAGCCTAACCCGCTTGCACCGAACCCTGCGCACCCGCTGACAGATCTGAACCTGCAGCAGCCGGTCACCATTACCTTTAACAACCCGCCCACCAGCTACAATGTAACGGGTACAGGTGTGGGTCTGCCAGCTACTGGATTGGCTTATACAGCGGGTGCGAACATTTCCTTTAACGGCTGGACGATGCAGATCAGCGGAACGCCTGCTGCGACAGATACTTTTACGATAGGCAGTAATACCAATGCTTCGACAGATGGAAGCAACGCATTGTTGCTTGCCGGGTTGCAAACAAAAAACACGATGGCGGGTGGCACGACCTCATACCAGGGGGCATATAGTCAGCTGGTCAGTTATGTGGGTAACAAGACGCGCGAACTGGAGGTTACCAGTAAGGCGCAAACCAGCATGGTTGAACAGTCTGTACAGGCACAACAGTCATTTTCAGGGGTGAATCTGGATGAGGAGGCGGCTAATCTGTTGCGTTATCAGCGCGCCTACCAGGCTGCAGGCAAGGCCTTGCAGATCGCCAATACAATGTTTGACACGATACTGAGTTTAGGAAGGTAGATTAGCCATGCGTATCAGTACCAGCGCGATTTATGATGCCAACGTCAATATGCTGAACCAGCAGCAGGCGAAGCTTTTGCATACCCAGCAGCAACTGGCTTCGGGACGACGCATGCTGACACCGGCGGATGATCCGATCGCCTCTGCGCGTGCGCTGGAGATAACGCAGTCCGATGCGACCAATACCCAGTATGCGACGAACCGAAATGCTGCCAAATATTCTGTTTCTCTGTCAGAAAACATTCTGCAAAGCGTGACAAGCCTGCTGCAAGATGTCAAGACCACTGCAGTGCAGGCAGGCGGAGGGGCGCTGACCCCTTCCGACAAGCAGACGCTGGCTAGCGTTTTGAGCGGTCGTCTTGAGGAATTGACGTCCCTGGCAAATAGCACCGATGGGATGGGGAACTTCCTGTTTTCGGGCTACCAGGGCAGAACGCAGCCATTCGCCAACAGCTCCAGCGGCGTTCAGTACATGGCTGATGATGGTCAGCGTATGGTTCAGGTAAGCGGCTCCAGGCAATTGGCAGCCAGCGATTCGGGATCTGAAATTTTCATGCGCATCAAGAATGGAAATGGCACTTTTGTTACGCAACCAGCTTCCGGAAATACCGGCAGCGGCATTGCCAGTCAGGGCATTGTGACCAATCCTGCTTTACTTACCGGTAACAGTTATCAAGTGAACTTCACCAGCGCAACGACCTATGACGTCATCAATACGACGACGTCAGGAGCAGTGTCGACGGGGAATACTTACACCAGCGGGCAGGCGATCAGTTTCGATGGCATGCAGTTTGATGTTTCCGGTGCGACTGCCAGTGGCGATACCTTTACTCTCGCACCCAGCACAAACGAGAGCATTTTTAAAACCATCTCCGACCTGGTTACGACGCTGGGGACGACATCGGCAACACCGGCAATATTTTCAAATAATATGAGCAAGGCATTGAATATGCTGGATCGCGGTTTGGATAACGTACTGACGGTGCAGTCTTCACTGGGCTCGCGCCTGATGGAGCTAGATGCGCTGCAAACAACCGGGGAAGATATAGGGCTGAGCTATAAAACCACGCTGTCGCAACTCCAGGATGTAGATTACAACAAAGGCATCAGTGACCTCAATCAGCAGCAGCTCAGTCTGACTGCTGCACAAAAATCTTTCAAGCAAATATCAGATTTGTCCTTGTTTAACTACCTCTAGATCCACCGTTTGATGCGCCTTAGGTTTATATTCTATATGCGTAAAGCGGCGATCCAGCACTCTTCCTAAAACCCGTGCTAGCCTATCAATGCTTGCCCAATTGCTGGGCAATACGCAGCATCGTGTCCTGCCCGGCCTGCATAAAAATCTCTAGCAGCGGTGCGAGATAAGGTAAGGTTAGCATCAGAGTCGCAAAGCCCACGACCAATGTGATCGGGAAACCGATGGCAAAGATATTAAGCTGCGGTGCGCTGCGCGTCAGAATGCCTAGCGCCAGGTTGGTGATGAGCAATGCAGCTATCAGTGGTAAAGAGAGGCGCAACGCATGCGCAAAAATACTGCCACCCCATAACGCCAATGTTTGCATTGCATGTGCGGAAGGTATATTGGTGCTGATCGGAAATGCCTGGAAACTTTCAGCCAGAGTGGACAGCATATAAAGATGGCCATTCATGCTGAGAAATGCCAGTGCGGCGAGCATGCCGAGAAATTGCGCAATCACTTGGGTATTGGAGGAATTGATCGGATCGTAGAAGCTGGCGAATCCCAGCCCCATTTGCATACCCATAATGTCCCCGGCCATGTCGATTGCCGTAAAGACCAGGCGCATCGCAAATCCCATTGCCAGTCCCACCAGTATTTGTTGCAGCAAAATAAACAAACCCGGGCCTGAAGATGCCTCGATGTCGGGCGGAATATTGAGTGTGGGTGCAATGAGGAAGGTAAGCAGCATCGCGAAACCAACTTTGACCCGGGCTGGAACTTGCTTGTTGCCGATTACAGGTGCGCTGGCGACAAGTGCGAGGATGCGCGCCAATGGAAAGATGAAAGCGGCTAGCCATGCCTCCAGTTGCATGCTGGTGAAGTTGATCATAGCAGCTAAATAATTACTGGCGTGAGCAGGTGGCTTGCACCTAGGAGCCTGTCGGACTTAAAGGCAATCGGCTGCAAATTCGCCTGACCGGTCCATATTTCGCCGTTTTTTTGGTCAATAGAATGACTATTGACCTGCAAAACCGTCAAACGGGGTAAGCAGGCATTTCGACGTAAGTCGAAAGCTCGCAAAATCTGTCCTCGGTCAGCCAAATTTTCGTTTCGATTCTTCAAGTCCGACAGGCTCCTAGCCTACCATCCACGGAATATTACTGAACAGTCTCTGGATAAAGTCGACCATCAGGCCGATCATCCACGGTCCGGCAATAATGAGCACGCCGAACATGCCTACCAGCTTGGGAATAAAAGACAGTGTCTGTTCATTAATCTGGGTGGCGGCCTGGAAAATACTGACCAGCAATCCGATAATCAGTGCCGTCAGCAGGACAGGGGCTGAGATCATCAGGGTCAGTTCCAGCGCCTGGCGACCCAGTGTCATTACGCTTTCGGGAGTCATGGCGAAAACCTCAAGTGTAAAAACTCTGAACCAGCGAGCCTATCAGCAGATTCCAGCCGTCAGCCAGCACAAATAGCATAATCTTGAACGGCAATGAAATCATCGCGGGCGAGACCATCATCATCCCCATAGACATCAGTACGCTGGCCACCACCATGTCGATGATGAGAAAAGGGATAAATACAACAAAGCCGATCTGGAATGCGGTTTTCAGCTCGCTGATCACGTATGAAGGCACCAGGATTCTAAGTGGCACATCTTCCGCAGTTTGTAATGGCTCACTGTTGGAAATTTTAACAAACAGCGCAAGATCGGTTTCACGCGTCTGGCGCAGCATAAAAGCCTTGAGCGGAACGATGCCGGTGTTGAATGCCTGTTCAAGCGAGATCTTTTTTTCGCTGTAGGGAAGGTAAGCCTCCGTGTACATTTTTTCCAGCACCGGCGACATCACGAAAAAAGTGAGAAATAAAGCCAGTCCTATCAGCACCTGATTGGGCGGAGAAGAGGGTGTACCCAGCGCAGAACGCAACAGCGACAGCACAATTATGATGCGTGTGAAACTGGACATCATCAGTATCAGTGCCGGCAGAAAAGACAGCGAGGTGAGCAGAATAAGCGTCTGCAAGCTCAGTGAATAGCTTTGTCCACCACCTGCGGTCGGTGTGCTGGTGAATGCGGCAAGGCCGGGATCGGCCGCCATTGCGCTGGAGGCAAATGCAAACAGCAGTATGGCAGCGAGCAGCGATCTAAGACGCATTGCGTTTCTCCACCATCTGCTTCAGCCACATCTGGAACTTGCCATCCTGTACAGAGCCGGTCTGCGATGAGGCGGACGGCATTACGCCCTTGGGCATGGTGTGCAGCGTGCGCACCTGGCCAGGGGCAACGCCCACGATCAGCCAGGTGTCGTTGACCTCCATCAGCACCACGCGTTCGCGCGGACCGACCGCGACTCCACTGATGACCTTGAGTAAACTGGCGGCACCGTGCTGCGGCAGATTGATGCGCTTCATGATCCAGGCAACCAGTGCCACTGCAGCCAATACCAGTATCAGACTGAAAATTATTTGCATCACACTGCCAGATGATACTGCCGCAGCAGGGGGAGGAGGGGTGTAAGCAGGACGTACGGATTCTGCCAATGCAAACAGCGGGCTATACAGAGCGGCAATAAGGAGCAGGCGGATATGCATAGTTATCGGTTGATCCGGCGCAAACGCTCGGACGGGGTGATGATGTCGGTCAGGCGTATACCCAGCCTGTCATTGACCACGACCACTTCGCCTTGCGCAATGAGAAAGCCGTTAATCAGCACATCCATAGGCTCACCCGCCATCGAGGTGAGCTCAACCACAGAACCCTGCGCCAACTGCAGCAGGTTTTTGATAGGCATTTTGGTGCGACCAAGTTCCACGGTGAGCTGTACCGGGATATCCAGGATCATATCCAGATCGTTGTGTGCCGCAGCACCTCCCGCTCCAAATTGTTCAAATACATGCGCTTGTGCGGCAGGTTGGCTGGTTTGTTCTGCCATCGCAGCGCCCCAATCATCGGCGCTTATTTCACCGCTGCTTTCTTCACTCATGTTAGTCTCCTTTGATTTTTTCGTTAATTGAGCTGGACAGCATTTGTTCAACTTTGATCGAGTACTGGTCGTTGAAAATTCCGTACTTGCACTCCATTACCGGTATCTCGTTGACAGTAGCCTGGATGCTGTCTTCCACCTGAAGCGGAATAATATCGCCGATGCGAATTTTCATTACGTCTTCGACCGTGAGTTTGGCATGACCGAGGATAGCAACAAGTTCGATTTCGGCCGACTTTATTTGCCTGGCCATCAGGCTGTTCCAGTTTTTGTCCGCGCTCAGATGGTCACCCTGCATCGCGCTGAACAGTAGTTCGCGTATCGGTTGTATCATCGAGTAAGGCAGGCAGATATTGATCGCGCCGCCGACCTCGTTAAAATCAACTTCGAAAGTACTGACGACTACCAGTTCGTTGGGCGTCGCAATGTTGGCAAATTGCGGATTCATTTCGGACCGTACAAACTCAAACTCAAGCGGGTACACAGGTTCCCAGGCTTTTGTATATGCCTCAAACACTGCGGCAAGGATATTCTGGATGATGCGATGTTCGGTTTGCGTGAATTCGCGGCCTTCGACGCGGGTATGGAAGCGTCCGTCGCCGCCGAACATAGTGTCAACTACCAGGAAAACCAGGTTTGGGTCGAAAATAAACAAGGCATTGCCGCGCAAAGGTTTTGCCTGTACCAGATTCATATTGGTGGGCAGTACCAGGTTGCGTATGAAATCCACAAATTTCACCACGCGTACCGGTCCCACTGAAATTTCAGCCGTACGCCGCACCAGATTAAACATTGACACGCGCAACATGCGGGCGAAACGCTCATTGATGACTTCCATGGTGGGCATGCGCCCACGCACAATGCGCTCATTTGATGCGATGTTATAGGTGCGTGCTACGGCTTTATCCGGTTCCGCCTCGGTTTCGTTTACTTTAGCCTCACCCGATACGCCGCGGAGCAGTGAGTCAACTTCGTCCTGGGAAAGAAAATCGCTCATGACATCATCACTGGATTATGAATGAAGTAAACAGCACATCAATAATGCCCTTTTTTTCCAGGGTCGCTTTCGCATCAGGTTTGTGACCTGGGATGGGTGCTGACGCGGCGTCCGCAAGTTGAGAATGTGGCGTTTCCGTGCCGGCTTCACTCACTTGGGATGCCGTGGGTGCCTGGGCCGATTTGTCAGGAATAGCGGGCTGGGCGGGTGCATCGGCTATGCCGATTACAGCATTGCTGAGGGTGCGTATTTCTTTTGCCAGCAGCGTTTTTCCTTCTGCTGTTAGCAGTTCTGTCGCTGTTTTTGTAGTGAGCAGTTGTAAAATTTTGCTGCGAATTTCAGGCTGGTTTGTTTTAATTTTAGCCTCAACCTCGACTTCAAAAAGCTTCAGTGTAATTCCCAGTTGCAGGTATTGATCACTGGACTCGCGCTGCAAATTGACAGTGAAAGGCTCCAGAGCAACAAATAAGGGCGTTTTTGCGGGCGTAACTTTGATTTCCTCGACATGTGCCGAGTGATCTTTTTCCCTGGTGAAGTACCAGCCTACACCTGCCGCAATGACCAGTACTAAAGCGCCAATGATGCCAAATAGCAGTTTTTTGCTGGATTTTTTAGGCACAGTCGGATCTTCCGGTTTCTGTGCGTTTGGCTTTATATTTTGCGCCATCTTGATATCTTTCGTTGTGTGAGTGGATTATCGGGAAATTTGTTCACTTCCCATCGGAAGATTAGAACGAATTATGAAGCACATTCCCGTGCTTAGAGCCACTTAATTCATTAACGTTGCCTTAAGCAAAAGTATCAACCATGCCATTATGACGGCTTATGCTGGAAACTCGTGTTTCTTGAATGCGGGTGACATCAGTGGCAGCGTCTGAAAGTGACGCCTGCATTTCTCTCTGTGGTTTGTGGGAGGAGCTATCCTGGCCGTTTTTTGTCGCTTGATCGCTCACCATCGCATTACCCAGCATAATGCCATTATCGGCCAGCATTTCACGAAGCTTAGGCAGTGCCTGCTCGATTGCATCGCGCACAGCGGCGTGTGGGGAGGTGAATATTGCGCTGGCCTGATCACCGCTTATTTTTAACACTACATCCAGCGGTCCCAAATTCGGCGGATTAAGATGTAACTCCGCACTTTGAGTATGTTGCGTGGCTATCCAGGTAATCTTCTGGCTAAACTCATCAGCCCAGGCCGCCTGAGTCACAGGCGTGGCGATGCTGACGGGGCTGGATGCCGCTATGATGCCAGATGAAAGGGGTGGGAGTGCTGGCAGCTGCGCTGAAGTTGCCAGTTCACCAATAACACCGCCGCGCTGCGGCAGTTTGCTGTCGGCTGAGCCTGGTTCTTTCAAGGCCTGTTCTTTGAGTGTATCAGCAAAGTTTGAGCTTGCTTTGGCAGCGTTTTCAAATTTCTGGATGGTTTTGTCCAAAGCAGGCGCAGCAATATTGCCGCTTATGAGAGCAGTTGATGCGTTTGCTTTCAGGTCTGGGGTGCCGGCTGAACTGGCGGCAGTTTGTGCATTCAGCGCTGGTTGAAGATTGGCATCTGCTGGTGGTGTGTTAGTCTGGCTTTGCTGCGCCAATAGCGCTGACAGCAAGTCTGCGGGCAAAGATTGGCTGTTGTCAGCTGTTGCAGTTGATTCCGCTTTGTCTTGCTTGGCGCTATCCCCGGATGACGGGGAGGCAGGTTCAGCTGGCCTGGAAGTGCCATCGACCTGGCGTGCCAATACTTTGCCGAAGCCCTGCATGTCCTGCTGAGCGACGTTATCGTTACCGGATGACTTGCTGGCAGCTGGCTTGGCAGAAACGCTGCTGATGTTAATGGGAAGATCGGTCATGACTTGACTCCTGTCGCTATGTTGGGTTGCTCAATTCTCGTCGCCCTGTTCGGCATTTTTAAAGGCAATGTGTCGCCCGCTGTGTTCGTCCTGCATGCGTTGTTCAATCTTTGATTCCAGTTTTTTTTCAGCCTCGGCATGACGCTGGGCCAGAGTATCAAAAGATTTCATGCGGCGCTGAGCTTCTGTTAAGTCGCTGCGGCCTTTCTGCAGCGAGATCTGCGCCTGTGAAAGGACCGCACTTTGTTGCGTGATCGCATCGTCCAGGCGATAGATGAAATCCTGAAAGTTGCGCAACTCTTCGAGTTCCATGCCGTTTCTTTCCGCCAGTTGCATTTTTTCCTGATAATCTTTGCGGTATTGCTGCAGCATTTCCAGCTTGCTCTGGGCTGACTGCTGGTTACGGTTGAGCTGGCCCAGTTTCTTGGTGACAGCTTCATTTTTTTGTTGCGCCAGGTGAACCAGGGGTTGTAACGAAAAAGGCTTGGTCATTGCAAATCTCCCTGCCTATTACTTGCAATCGCGTGCGCTACACTGCGTGCTTCAGCACGACTGGAGCCGCTAGCGCCGAACAAGTCGGAAAGCTTGCTCAGGCTCGTTGCATAAGTTTCTGCTTCAAACATACCCTGTTTGAGAAAATGCTCCATGCGCGGATACAACACAATGGCTTCGTCCAGCAGCGGATCACTGCCCTGCACATAAGCGCCAACGCTAATCAAATCATGGTTGCGCTGGTAATGCGCATACAGCCGTTTAAAACGCTGCACCAGATCAAAATGTGGCGGCGTGACCAGGCTGTTCATTGCACGGCTTATCGAAGCCTCGATATCGATTGCAGGATAATGCCCCTGCTCGGCCAGGCGCCGCGACAGCACGATGTGGCCGTCGAGTATGGCGCGTGCGCTGTCGGCGATGGGATCCTGCTGATCATCACCCTCGGTCAGCACCGTATAAAAAGCAGTAATCGATCCGCCGCCTTCCGTGCCGTTTCCGGCGCGCTCCACCAGTTGCGGCAGCTTGGCGAATACCGACGGCGGATATCCCTTGGTGGCGGGCGGCTCGCCGATGGCCAGGCCGATCTCACGCTGCGCCATCGCATAGCGCGTCAGCGAATCCATAATCAGCAGCACGTGTTTGCCCTGGTCGCGAAAGTATTCCGCGATGGTGGTGGCGTAGGCTGCGCCCTGCATGCGCATCAGCGGGCTGGTATCCGCTGGAGCGGCGACCACCACCGAGCGCGCCAGTCCCTGTTTGCCGAGAATCTCGGTGATAAATTCTTTTACTTCGCGGCCGCGTTCGCCAATCAGACCCACCACGATCACGTCAGCACTGGTGTAGCGCGCCATCATGCCGAGCAGCACGCTCTTGCCCACGCCGCTGCCGGCAAACAGCCCCATACGCTGCCCGCGCCCTACGGTAAGCAGGCTGTTAATGGCGCGCACACCCACGTCCAGTTCGTCCTTGATCGCCGCGCGATCAAGCGGATTAACGGGGCGGCTTTGCAGTGGTGCACTTGCTTCTGTTGCCAGCGGGCCCAGCTGGTCCAGCGGACGTCCCGCTCCGTCCAGCACTCTTCCCAATAGCCTTTCACCCACCGGCAAGTGACGCGCAAGGTCCGCCGCGCGCCGTCTGGGAGATGGGCGCTTGCCGGCAAAGACAGGCAGGCTGGCCGGTTCGACAGGGACAACCCGTGCGCCAGGCACCAGGCCTTGCACATCGTTTTCCGGCATTAAAAATAATTTTTCACCGGAAAAGCCGACCACTTCCGCTTCGATACGATTGTTGGGCAATTCAATCATGCAGGTACTGCCTACCGGCATGCGCAGTCCCACCGCTTCCATCACCATGCCGGTGACACGGGTCAGACGTCCGCTGGTCAGCAGCGGGTTGCAATGCGAGACCGCTTCGACGCAGCCGTCCAGTGCGTCCAGCCAGCGCTGCCTATGTTTGTTTATTCCTGTATCCATGAACTGTCCTGCCCAATAGCAGCAACGATACGTTGCCAGCGATTTGCCAGAGTGGCGTCGATTTGACTGTGCGCAGTTTCGACGCGGACGCCACCCCGCGCAATCTGCGCATCTTCAAATATTTTCCAGCCGGTATGACTTAATTGTTCTCCCATGCTGGTGCGCACCAGCGCTGCATCGTCCGGGTGCAATACCAGATGCGCGGCCTGATTGAAATGAGGCAGGCTGTTAATCGCTTCGCGTATGGTATTAAGCAATATTTCCGGATGGGTTTTGAGTGTTTGCTGCACCATTTGCCGCGCGACTTCCAGCGACAGTTTAAGCAGGTCCTGCGCGATTTCCTGGTCGGCCTGCTGCAAGGCATGCTCCATCGAATTAAGCAGAGCTGCAATACGTTGCGCACCTTCTGCATAACCTGCCTGGTAACCCTCATCATGCGCCTGGCGCTGAATTTCCTCCAGCTGTGCTGCGGTAGGTAGTACAATGTCAGGCGAGTCGTTATTTTGAGATTCAAATGAATTGGGCTGTGCTGTTGCCGCCATGCTGTTCGTGCCAAAGTTAGGCAGCTCCCAGCGCTCATAGGCGGTGAGCTGTTCCGTGGGTGTGGCCGGATCAGACATAAGCTTCGTCTCCCTTCGGTCCCAGTGAAATCTGGCCCTCGTCGGATAAGCGTCGCGCCACCTTGAGTATTTCTTTCTGCTCTGCTTCCACGTCGCTGAGCTTCACCGGTCCTTTTGACTCCAGATCTTCGCGCAGCATTTCGGCAGCCCGCTGCGACATGTTCCTGAAAATTTTCTCGCGAATTTCTTCGCTGGCGCCTTTCAACGCAATAATAAGCGATTCGGACTGGATTTCGCGCAAGATAAGCTGGATGCCCCGATCTTCAATCGTGGTGATGTTGTCAAATACAAACATCTGATCCTGTATTTTCTGCGCCAGATCCGGATCGACAGACCTGACATTTTCTATCACCGTGGCTTCGTTGGTGGTACCGACAAAGTTGAGAATCTCGGCTGCGGTTTTGACGCCGCCGCGCGTGAATTTTTTGCTCGCGGCACCGGATAGCATCTTGGTAAATACTTCATTCAGTTCATGCAGTGCAATGGGCTGCACGCCATCGAGGGTGGCGATGCGCAGCATCACGTCATTACGCAAGCGCTCCGTCAGCAAATTTAGCACGCTAGAGGCTTGGTCTGGTTCCAGATGTACCAGAATGGTGGCGATAATCTGCGGGTGTTCGCCCTGTATCAGGTCGACGATGGCGTGCGGCTCCATCCATTTCAGGCTTTCTATACCGGTGGTGTCGTTGTTGTGCAGGATGCGGTCCAGCAGTCCTGCGGCTTTGTTAGTGCCCAGCGCCTGGATCAGCATATTGCGGATATAGGCGCTGGAATCCATGCCTATGGTGGTTTTTTCTGCGGCATTGGAATGGAATTCCTCGAACACTTCATAGATCTGTTCGCGTGACAGATTGCGCAATGCCACCATCGCGGTGCTGACTTTTTGCACCTCTTTGGGTTCAAGAAATTTCAGCACTTCGGCAGCCTCGACCTCGCCCAGTGTCATCAGCAATATAGCGCTCTTGATTGTGCCATCATTACTCATTATTCATTCACCCATTCTTTGACGACTGATGCCACGATTTTGGGGCTTTGCTGAGCCATTTGTTTGGCTGCCTGCAAGCTGCTTTCGTAAGACACCTCCGATTTTTTCGCTTCAAATACTTTTTCTTCTTTAGGCGCTTCGATTTCAGGCTCGGAGGGAGGGGGGGTCAGGCTTGCCGCGAGGGTTCTGAAGGCTGGGCGGATGATGCCAAAAAACAGGTATAAGACTGCACCGGCAATCAATAGATATTTCAGCATCTCTTTGACCTGCGCGATGAACTCGGGTTGCTTCCACAGCGGAATTTCAGGTGGCAATGCCTCCGGGATGTCGTTGAAGGCGCTATTGAGCAAGTTCAGGCTGTCGCCACGCTGCGCATTGAAACCCATCGCATTTTTAACCAGGTTGTTAAGTTGCGCCTGTTCCGCCGGGGTAAATGGTTTGGAAGTCACTTTGCCTTTAGTATCGGTAATAGCGCGATTGTTGATGAGCACTGCTACCGACAGACGCCTGATGCTGCCTACAGGCAGTTTAGTGTGAAGTATCGTGCGATCCACCTCGTAATTGGTGGTGGCCTCTTTGTGAGAGTTAATGCTCTCGGCAGCGGCGGCAGCGATCGCATTGGCTGGTGAGACGATGGGTGCGGTGGCGGGAACAGGAGGCTGGTTGGAGAGCGCGCCCGGTACACCGGCCGGATTGGCCGTGCCATTTCTGGACTCTGCGGACTGTATGCTGCGAATAGAGGACTGGTTGGGTGGCTGATTCGGTTTAAAGCTTTCCGCAGTTTGCTCGGCCTGCGAGAAGTCAATATCGGCGGTGACCTGAGCGCGCACATTCTGCGCACCTATCAGCGGTGTGACGATGTCCTCGATACGCTTGATGTAGTCCTGTTCAATTTGGCGTACATACTTGAGTTGGGTCGCATCCATTGCTTCAGACCCTCCCTCGCGGATGGAACTCAAGAGCGTGCCGCGCTGATCGACAACGGTAACACCGTTGGCCGGCATGTTAGGTATGCTGCTGGAAATAAGGTGCACGATAGCGTTCACCTGGCCGGCATCCAGTGAGCGCCCGGGGTGCAGGGTAAGCACTACTGAAGCGCTCGGTTTTTGCTGTTCTTTGACAAAGACCGTAGGTTTGGGAATAGCCAAGTGGACACGTGCACTTTGCACCGGGCCCAGCGTTTGCATCGAGCGAGCGAGTTCGCCTTCCAGTGAGCGCTGGTAGTTCACCTGCTCGAGGAATTGACTGGTGCCGAATTTCTGGTTTTCCATCAATTCGAAACCGACAGTGCCCCCTTTGGGTAAGCCTTGTGAAGCAAGGCGCAGGCGAACTTCATGCACCTTGTCGCCGGGTACCAGCAAAGCGCCGCCGCCTTCGGCAAATTTGTACGGGATGTTCTGCTGCTGCAATGAGGTAATAATATCGCCACCGTCACGATCGGATAAATTGCTGTATAGCACGCGGTAATCGGCTGTCTGGCCCCACATCCAGATGCCCGCAATAACCGCGATAAGCGCGGCAACGAACACCAGTATGCTCAACAACTGCTGCGTGCTTATTTTCGCCAGTGTTTGCTTTAGAGTAGAGCTTGTAGTGCTATCGCTATCAGCCATGTTTTTCGCCAGTTAAGATTACGCCCAATTACCTTATGTTGCGCATTATCGGCGCACAAAGGAAATGCAGTACGATGAAAAGCGAGGGATTTTAAGCTCTATTCTAGCCCTGATTGCCGAGTGTGGCTGCTATCGTGCATGCATCGAAACAGGAGGTGTGTGATGAACGTTTCCAAAGTGGATGGTTTATTGGCCGAAATGCGCGTGGCGATGCTCGCGGCGCAGGGCGGAGGTGCGGCAAAAGTAGGCAGCGCCGGGGGGGCTGGCGCGGTAGACTTTGCCAGCGTGCTGAAATCCTCGCTGGATGGGGTGTCGCAGGCGCAGAATCAGGCCGCCACTATGCAAAATGCATTTGTGATGGGGGATGATAAGGTTAGTTTGAGCGATACCATGATAGCCATGCAAAAAGCCAATATTTCATTACAAGCCACGGTTCAAGTGCGCAATAAAGTGGTGGCTGCCTACAATGACATCATGAATATGCAGGTTTAAGCAATCAGCGCGCATTTCAGGGTGACTTTGATGCTTTTCTTCAGTGAGCGTATCGATCCGCCTGCAACATAGCTAAATGAAACGTGCAGTACATCGCTCGTTTTGCCATCCACAGTCTTGCCCAATGGCAATACCAGATAATCAATAAGCCAGTCTATCGTGGCAGCCGGTTCCTGCAGTACGGGCCAAATATTTTTGGTGATGAAGCGCAAGGCATTCACATTGCCGTCTTGTGTCAGCTCGAAACTGCTCTCCCACTTGATTTCAAGCGAGTTTCGCTGCGAAAAATCCAGCGTGCCATAGACCGCAGGCGCGGCGAGTTCGGTGCTTCCGTTTGGTTCTGCACCGCGACGATGGAACTGTATGATGGGTGCGTAATAACCCTAGAAATCGTAACTTTGCTGCAGTGGCTGCACGGCCATGATGACCGCCTCGGGAATGAAAATCGGCAGTAATGATGTATCACGTCTGTATCTGTGCTTATTGCATTTTGGAAAGCTTGCTTTGCATGATGCCGACATAACGTTGCAATAACATGCACATCTTGCCGTCCAGCTGGACAAACTCACAACCCGCATGTTTGCTCAGCGCGCCACTGGGCGTGGGCACATCAAACAGATTTTTTACCTGTATGGTTGCAACCAGCGTGCCTATGCCGGGCAACTCTATTTGGCAATCCGGATAGATTTCTCCCGCTTCCAGTTTGACGTTATGTTCCTTGCATATTAATGCGATGCCGCCCACGCTTATATCCAGAATGATAATTTCATCCGGCTTATCAGATTTCACGGGTATAGGTGGAATAATGCATTTCAACGGTGCAGCAGGTGATGTGCTCAGGCGGAAATAGTCCCGGCGCTGCACGCGCAATATGTGATCCGGCAATGGAAAGTAGAATGAGGGATGTGACGCGTATGTTGCCATCATCGGCTGGTGGCAAACAAACTGCACTTTGACACCTTGATGCTTGGTCACAAAGATAATGCTGTCACTGTGAAGCAGATGAGTATTGTCCTCTTCGCTGGGGCCGACATCCAGCCAGAGTCCATTTGCATTTACTGCCAATATTACAGTTTTAAGAAATCGCTGTTCATTGTCGAAATACAAAACTGCGGCTTGTTTCTTTTGAATGATGGCATTAAGTGTGAGTTGAATTTCTTTTGTCGACCTGATCAGGAATTTTTTTTCCTCGTCATCGCAAAATTTTTCTATCGTTAACTGGGTTTCTTTGGACATATTGTTTTAATAGTGACGCAGCGTTCGCTTTATTTCGAATAAGACAATTATAGCGCCTGCAATTTTTCTGTCACGGCTCAATTAGGAGGAGATTCTCCCCGTTCCAGACGGTATAGCCATGCCAGCAACTCCGCTACGGCCAGATATAACTGGGGCGGAATGTTATCGTCCAGTTCAACCTGCATCAGCATGCCCACCAAATCCTCAGACTCGTGCACATACACACCATGTTCTTTTGCACGTTCGATAATCGCCTGGGCTATCAGGCCGCGCCCCTTGGCCACCACCTTGGGTGCGGCATCGCCAGCCTGATAGGCTAATGCGATGGCCGATTTTCGCTTATCGGGAGTCGTCATGCTGGGTGACCAGTGCGCTGGCGATGGCTATGCCGCGATCAGACAGGCCAGAGACCAGTATTGAGCTGGCCGCACCCAGCTTGCTGCGGGTTGCACTGGTATCGGCATCGAGGGTGAGGCTTAATCCGCTGCTGCCAAAGCGCAGCGTGGCAGTGACTTCACCCAGATTCGGCAGATCGAGGTTTATTTGTGTGGACCATTGTCGTCCTTCTGTGCTGCTTGGCGAGTGCGGCGTTTCCTCGTTAATTTTCCAGTTCATTTCCTGGTTTGGCCAGATCTGCCCCTGCCACTGTACCTGCCGTGTTTCAAGCGCATT
>Ga0315270_10000785_pt1 | contig 17023 bp, 15 predicted proteins | sample C1_bottom_MG_FD_204932 | JGI IMG/M metagenome (GOLD analysis project Ga0315270, IMG submission 204932) | Sediment microbial communities from Yellowstone Lake, YNP, Wyoming, USA - C1_bottom | ecosystem: Environmental > Aquatic > Freshwater > Lake > Sediment | place: USA: Wyoming | collected...
ATTTCAGCAACCTGAACGTGGCGGCTGGCGGGTTCGTCAAAGGTCGAAGCGATCACTTCGCCGCGCACGGTGCGGCTCATTTCGGTCACTTCTTCCGGGCGCTCGTCGATCAGCAGCACGAACAGCACCACGTCGGGATGGTTCACGGTAATCGCGTGTGCAATGTGTTGCAGCATCACGGTCTTGCCGGATTTAGGCGACGCGACCAGCAAGCCGCGCTGGCCTTTGCCGATGGGCGCGACGATGTCGATGATGCGGGAGGTGAGGTTTTCTTCGGCCTTGATGTCGCGCTCGAGTTTGAGCGGTTTATCGGGGTGCAGCGGGGTAAGATTTTCAAACAGGATTTTGTTCTTGCTGGCTTCGGGCGGCTCGCCGTTGATCTTGTCGAGCTTGGTCATTGCCGAGTAGCGTTCGCCGTCTTTCGGCGTGCGAATCTCGCCTTCGATACTGTCGCCGGTATGCAGGTTAAAGCGGCGGATTTGCGAGGGCGACACGTACACGTCGTCGGTGTTGGCGAGATACGAGGTTTCGGGCGAGCGCAAAAAACCAAAGCCATCGGGCAGCACTTCCAGCACGCCGTCACCAAAAATACTTTCGCCGCGCTTGGCCAGCGCTTTCAGAATCGCAAAAATAAGTTCCTGTTTGCGAAAGCGGTTGGCGTTATCGATGCCGATTTCGGCTGCGATGGTCAAAAGTTCAGTGATGGGTTTTTGTTTGAGTTCGGAAAGATGCATGAAAGTGGCCTGACGTGGCTCGCTTGAAAGAGCCGGGAGTGGGGAGGGGTGGCCGGACGGTACCGCTTCAATGAATGGCGGTTTTTTGCGTCCGGCAAATTACTGGGCAGAAGTGGAAGTGGAAAACTTAGATATTGCTGTCAACAAACGCGGTCAGTTGCGATTTGGACAGTGCGCCAACCTTGGTCGCCTCGACGTTGCCATTCTTGAAAATCATTAACGTAGGGATGCCACGGATGCCAAACTTGGGCGGCGTACCCTGATTCTCGTCGATATTGAGTTTGCAGACTTTGAGTTTGCCTGCGTATTCTTTGGCGACTTCGTCCAGGATGGGTGAAATCATTTTGCACGGGCCGCACCAGTCGGCCCAGTAATCAACCAGTACCGGCACGCCGGCTTGCAGGACTTCCTGCTCAAAAGAATCGTCAGATACGTAATGGATGTGTTCACTCATCAGTGAGGCTCCCAAGGACTAATGAAAGTGGCCGGAAATGGCCTGTGTGGTTATTGAATAGGTGGGTGAGACTGGAAAATTTGCTGGAAAATACTTCGTCCTGCCGATATGCTACATCAAAATTGCCGCCCGGATGCAAATTGGGCATTTCAACCTGAATATGAGTAGCCAAGCATGACTTACGTTGTTACCGAAGCCTGCGTTAAATGCAAGTACACCGATTGCGTCGATGTCTGCCCCGTTGATTGCTTTCATGAAGGACCAAACTTTCTGGTCATCGACCCCGAAGAATGCATTGATTGCACGCTGTGCGTTGCGGAATGCCCGGTCGAGGCCATTTACGCGGAAGACGATGTGCCCGATGACCAGCGCGCGTTCATTGCCTTGAATGCCGATCTGGCAAAAGGCTGGAAGGTCATCATCGAACGCAAAGAGGCCCCTGTCGATGCGGACGAATGGGCTAGCGTCAAAGACAAACTTCAGTATCTGGAGCGATAAGGTTCTGTGGGGATCAGCACGATTCCCTTAAGCGGCGATAGCCTCCCCGCTGCCGTCGCCGACACGCTGTTAAGACTTCATGCCGACGCGCTGCCTGATTTGTCCGGGCTGACCGTTCTTGTTCCCAATCACCGCGCCGGGCAGGATTTTGCACGTTCGCTGGCGCGCCAGAGCGGCTTGCCCGCGCTGATTCCACCGCATATCACGCCACTTAAAACCTGGGCCGCCAACGGCTTGGCGGGCACCAGCCCGGAACCGCACGCGCGGCGGCTGGCTCGGTTGCACGGCGTATTGCGGCGCGAAACCTGGCTGGGCAATGTGGATAAATGGGCGCTCACGCAGGAACTGCTGACACTTGCGGATGAACTGTCCGGCGCACGCCTCGGCAACGAGGCCGCGACACGCATCCGCGCGCTGCATAGCGACGCGCTCGATAGCGAAACGCGCTTGATCGAAGCGGTATGGAAAACCCTCAACCAGGATGGCTCCGATCCGCAGGCATGTTACGCACGCGAACTGGATGCGTTGATCCAGCAGGCAAGCAAGCCGCTATTCGGATTTGCGCTGGGTCCGCTAACCGCGCTTGAACAACACTTTCTTGAGCGCTACAGCGAACGGGCGCCGGTACAGATTTTTACCAGCGCCGCCGCCCTCAGCACTGCCTCCGTCAACGGCGAAAACACCCGCCAGCGTATCGCACACACCCTGCATACCGCCTGGCGACTGAATGATCCGCCGATCAAATCCCGCGCCGAAAGTCTGGCGCAAATCTATCCGCAGTCGCCGCTCCTCGGGCAAATAAAACTGTACGCCGCGCCGCATCTGGAAGCCGAAGCGCGTGCCGTCGCCAGTTGGGTTGCCGATCAATTGCAGGCCGGGCGCCGCACGATTGCGCTGATCGCACTGGATCGCGAAAGCGCACGCCGCACCCGGGCGCTTCTCGAACGCTTGCAGGTGCGGGTGGCCGATGAAACCGGCTGGACGCTATCGACAACCGCCGCTGCTGCAGTGATCGACCGCTGGCTGGAATGCGTGGCGCGGGATTTTCCACATATCGAATTGCTTGATTGTTTGAAATCGCCGTTTGTCCTTGGCGACATCGCTGTGCGTCAGGACGCAGTGCTGGCGCTGGAACTGGCCATGCGCAAACAGGGCGTATCGCACGGCATGGCGCAGATTCGCCGGCTGGCGCAGAACGAGGCGCTGGACGCGCTGCCCTGGCTCGATACGCTGAGGGACGGCGCACGCAGCTTTACGCAATCGCGTGCTTCGCTCAGCGTCTGGCTCGCACGCCTCCATGCCAGCCTTGGCGCGCTGGGTGCGGCAACTTTGCTCGCGACGGATGCAGCCGGCGCAAGTGTGCTGGCAACGCTCGACCAGGCCGGGCGCGAACTTGCCGACGAACGCGAGAAATACAGTTTTCCGGAATGGCGGCGCTGGCTCAATCTCGCGCTGGAGAACGCGAGCTTTATGGACACGAGCATCGTCAGCCCTGTCGTACTGACTTCGCTGCCCGCAGCGCGGGGACGGCTATTTGAAGCCGTCGCGGTCATCGGTGCAGATGCCCAGCACTTGCCCGCGCGTCCTGCCGTCGGCCTTTTTAACCAGTCCACGCGCATGCAACTTGGCTTGGCCACCAGCACCGAACACGCCCTGCAGACCACCGAGGATCTGCTGCAACTTCTGCCGCAGGGGCCGTCCCTGCTCAGTTGGCAAGCGTGGCGGGACGACGAACCCAAACCGGCATCGCCGCTCATTATTCGTCTGCAGACGCTGCATGTTGCGGCGTGGGGATGTGCAATCGAGCCCCAGCTTGTTGCCGAACCGCCTGCAACAGACAGCATCCAGCCCGCGCCCACACAGCGCCCGACGCCTGCTGTTGCCCCCGAACGTTTGCCGCGCCGCTATTCGCCCACTGCGTATCAAACCCTGATCGACTGCCCCTACCGGTTTTTTGTGCGCAACGTGCTGGGCCTGAACACGCTGGATGAAGCCGACGACACGCTCGACAAAAGCGATTATGGCAACGCCCTGCACCGTATCCTGAAGTGTTTTCACGATGCCAACCCAACCCCTGAACATGCCGCCGCGCGCGCCTTGTTGCAGCAATTATCCGAGGCTGAGTTCGCTGAATTCCCGGCTTTCACCGCCATGGCCTGGCGCATTCAATGGGCGCGCATCCAGCCCGTCTACATCGACACATGGCTCGCGCAAGTCGAGGCAGGCTGGCACTTCCAGTCTGGCGAAACGGTGCGTGAACTCACGCTTGACCTGCCAACGCTGGGCACTATCAACCTGCATGGGCGCATCGACCGCATCGATCAAAAAAACGATCACCTGCAAGTGATCGACTACAAAACCAGCAGCACAAGTATCCTGAAAAAAAAATGCGACGCGCCGGAAGAGAACGTCCAGCTGCCTTTTTACGCCTACCTGTGCGATGCCGCCGCAGCCTATCTGCCGCTCAACGATGCCGTCATTGCACCGCTGTTTCTGGATGGGGAAAAGCCGGTCGAAGCGATCACGCTACGGCTGCCGACGCTGCTTGAATCCGTCGCACAGGGCGCGGGTTTGCCTGCACACGGGGTCGATGCCATCTGCCGGCATTGCGATGCGCGCGGCTTGTGCCGCAAGGGGATGTGGGCGGCATGATGCCGCACGGGGATGCGGGCGACTCTGCTAGAATCCAGACCGATTGGCCTGCAATGAAGCAAGCGAAGCAAGCGATTGAAACGTCCATTAATCGGTGGCGCGGCTGGCTGGCTGCATGCTTGCAAATTTGTTCAAACAGTTTAATAGCCGTCTCAATAATCAAAGGGAACTGTAATGAGTACTGAAGGCAAAAAGCCAGGCGAACGTCGCTTGCAGATACTGCAAACCCTCGCCGCCATGCTGGAAGAACCTCAGGCAGAAAAAATCACCACCGCCTCGCTCGCCGCCCGTATCGGCGTGTCCGAAGCCGCGCTCTACCGGCATTTTGCAAGCAAGGCACAGATGTACGAAGGTCTGATCGAATTCATCGAACAAACCCTGTTTGGACTGATCGCCCGCATCACCACCGACACTCCGCAGGCCGCGTCCCAAGCCGAAGCCATCGTGACCCTGCTGCTGAATTTTGCTTACAAAAACCAGGGCATGACCCGCGTCCTGATCGGCGACGCACTGGTCAATGAAAACGAGCGTCTGCAAAAACGCATCAATCAGTTGCACGACCGTATCGAAGCCCAACTGCGCCAGTGCCTGCGTTTCAGTTTTGAAAAACAGCCGGAGCTAGCCGCGCCCCTGGCCAATTTGATGCTGTGTTTTGTGGTGGGGCGCTGGCATCAGTTTGCCAAGAGCGGGTTTAGCCGGTCGCCTAATGCGGATGTGGAAATGCTGTTGGGTTTGTTGGTGCAGGACAAGGCAGCGCAGGCGTACTGAATTTTTGAGCCTGGGAAACGTGAAACATCATGATTGGTCACACCCGTGAAGGGCAGGCCGTTGTAAAGCCGGCTTATTTACCTCGCCCCCCGCACACCGAACACCCTGTATCACGCGGCACTTTCAACACCCGCATCTCGCTTGCAAGCCCATCCCACAACAACAATCTGCCCGTTAAGGTTTGCCCGGACTGCGCCAGCCATTTCAGCGTTTCCATCGCCTGTGCAGCGCCGATAACACCCACTAGCGGAGATAAAATCCCGGCTTCGGAACAGCTCGGCGCGTCGTCGTCCTGGTCAGGGAACAGGCAGTGATAGCAGGGACTGCTCACCTGCTTTGGATCAAACACGGCCAGTTGGCCGGAGAATCCGAGCGCCGAACCTGACACCAGGGGTTTACCTGATTCGAAGCAGGCGCGATTGATCGCATGTCGCGTGGCAAAATTATCCGAGGCATCGACCACGATATCCGCGCGCCTCACCGCCTCGCTCAAGGCTGCGCCGTGCAGTCTCGATTCGATTGCGACGACTTCGATTTCGGGGTTGATCGCACGCACGCTGCGGGCGAGCGAGACGGCTTTGTTTTCGCCGATGCTGTTATGCGCATGTCCGATCTGGCGCTGTAAATTGGTGAGTTCGACCACGTCGCCATCGGCGACCACTAACCGGCCTACCCCGGATGCGCCCAGATACAAGGCTGCCGGGCAACCCAGGCCGCCCGCACCTACGACCAGAACACTGGCGGCTGCGATGCGCTCCTGGCCTTCGATGCCCACATCAGGCAGCAAGACATGGCGGCTGTAGCGCAGAAGCTGGGCATCGTCGAGAGACATATTGGCCGGGTACAGCAGGCTATTTGTATTCGCGCCATTCTTCTGGCGTGTCGTCGCGGTCACCGTGCAGGTGTTGTTGATACGCTTTGACAAAAGCCTTCTGGGATTTGATGTCGGGCTCGTCGGCGGCCACGTTCAGTCGCTGTACGTTTTCGCAAAAGCGCGACAACACACGTTTGAACCGTGCAATCAGCCCCTGATCGAGACAGAAACCCTGGTTTTCCAGCGCAGCCTCAAGTCCGGCCAGGGTGTATTCGCAGACGTTATATCGAACCGTTAAACGATTGGGATAAGGGCTGGCCAAAACCGTCAAACCCTGCATGCCGTCCAGCAATTCAATCGCACGCTCCGCCTGCCCGGCAGGCTGCGAATTAAATCTGATGTCGCGATTTTTTTCGAGATCGCAAGGGCGCATGGCGATGTCCTGTCAAAAATTCAAACACCAAAATTCAAGCATCCGGTTTCAAAAACCTTTCAAACCTGGCTCAAACCCCGGTTTTCAGTATCGCGCCCGCCCCTGCTTCAGTCCGGCTTAGCGGGTCTGAAATATCTGCAAACCCTTGAGCAGATTGACGGCCTGGTTCACCTGGTAATCGTTTCTGGATACGACTTCACCCGGTTCCAGCACGGCGCGCTTGTCTTTCGGATCCTTGGCTTCTTTCTCGGTCTTGCCCGGCTTGTCCGCAGGTGCGGCCTTGACCGCATCAACCGGTTTGGCTGCATCGCCGCCATCCTGTTTGTTCATCAGGTGCTTGTCGAGATCCGCCTCGCGCACGCCGAACCCGTCGTCTTTGCCTGCCAGTTCGGGATCTTCCACCACGATATCCGGCACGATGCCTTTGGCCTGAATCGAGCGTCCGTTTGGCGTGTAGTAACGCGCCGTAGTCAGCTTGATCGCGGTACCGTTGCCGAGCGGCAGAATCGTCTGTACCGAACCCTTGCCAAACGTTTGCGTACCCATCACAACCGCGCGCTTTTGATCCTGCAGCGCACCCGCGACAATTTCCGAGGCCGAAGCCGAGCCACCATTGACCAGCACGACCATCGGCACTTTTTTCACATCATCCGGAAGATTCTTCAAATAGTCCGTCTGCATCGGACGCAGATAATGCTCGCGGCTTGCGGTCAGACGCATCTTCGCATCTTCGGTGCGGCCTTCCGTATACACCACCAGACTATCCGGCTTGACGAACGCTGCGGTCACTGCCACGGCACCGTTCAGCAGGCCGCCCGGATCGTTACGCAAATCCAGAATCAAGCCCTTCAAAGGCTCCTTGTTGTCCTTGTACAGCTTCTGCAAAGACTCGGTCAGCAACTCGCCGGTGTGCTCCTGAAACTGCGTGACGCGCACATAGCCATAACCTCCGTCCAGCAATTGCGATTTAACGCTGCGAATCTTGATGACGGCACGGCTCAAAGTCACAACCACCGGCTTGTCCACGCCTTTGCGGGCGATAGTCAACGTGATGGGTGCGCCGGGTTTGCCGCGCATGCGCTTAACCGCATCGTTCAACGACATGCCTTTAACCGGCGTGTCGTCGAGTTTCACAATCAGGTCGCCGGTTTTGATGCCGGCGCGAAAGGCGGGGGTATCTTCAATCGGCGAAACCACTTTGACGAAGCCGTCTTCCATCCCGACTTCGATCCCCAGCCCGCCGAATTCGCCCTGCGTGCCCACCTGCAAATCCTTGAAGCCTTCGACATCCAGGTAAGAAGAATGCGGATCAAGGCCGGACACCATGCCGTTGATCGCTTCGTTGATGAGTTTTTTGTCTTCGACAGGCTCGACGTAATCGCTCTTGATGCGCGCGAACACCTCAGTGAATGCACGCAACTCTTCTATCGGGAGCGCTGACGCTGCCTGCTTGTCCGCCACTGCGGAAAGATTCAGGGTCATGGCCGCGCCGGCCAATATCCCTGCCAATCCCACCAAAACAAATTTCGACTTTTGCGTCATATTCAAACTCACTTTACCCAACTCAAGGGATTAAACGGACGGCTTTGATGCCGCATTTCAAAATACAAACCTGACTCGGTCTGGCCACCGCTGTTGCCAACCGCTGCGATGGCATCACCCGGGCGCACCACGTCGCCAACCTGCTTATACAGACTTTCATTATTGCTGTACAGGCTCATATACCCTTCGCCGTGGTCAACAATAATGAGGTTGCCAAAGCCGCGCAGCCAGTCCGAAAACACCACCTGACCCGCAGCAATCGCTTTGACGGCTGCACCATTTGCAGCCCGGATGAACAAACCTTTCCAGTTGATGCCGCCCTCTTCCCTCGGAGCGCCAAAACGATTCATCAGTTCCCCTTGCACCGGCAAACGCAGCAATCCTTTTAAACCCGCAAAAGATTTTCCCGCCTGATAAGGCTCAGGCGTATCAGTCACAACTGCGACTGGGCGGCTTTGCGTGTCCGCAGTCCCGGTTTTGCTGGCGCTTGCAACATGCCGTTTTTTTGGCTTGGGCGGTCGTACCACCGCGCGCGCCAGACGCTCAACCAGCTCGGTCAGGCGCGACTGGTCGCGTTGCAACGTGGCAATTTCACGCCTTTGCTGCTGAATTTGCGAGCTCAGTTTTTGCAGCACTTGCTGTCGCCCCTGCTTGTCGGCCACCAGTTTCTTCTGTTCCGTTTGCTGCGCTTGCCGGATTTGTGCCAGGGTTTGCGTTTTTTCGGCAGCGGCTTGATGCAGGCTGTCCAGGCGCGCCAGATCCGCGCGCAGAGAAGCGATCAGCGTGAGTTGCGCGCGCGTGAGTGCGGCCAGATACTGTAAATCACGCGCCGACTGGTTTGGGTCCGCGCCATTCAAAATCAGCTTGAGTGCATCGACCTGCCCGTGTTGATAACTGCCTTTGAGAACATGGCTCAAACGTTCCTGCTGCTGCGCAATGCGGGCTTCGGTTGACCGGGTATCCGCAACCACATCCTGCAAGCTGCTGCGCGCGTTTTGCAGGCGCGCTTCCATCTCGCGCAACTGACGGGTCGATTCGCTGATGGCACGTTCAGACTGGCGCAAGCCATCGCTGGCTTCCTGTTTGCTTTCCTGGGTAGCCTGGTAGTTTTTTTGCAGATTCAGCAAGCGCGTACGCAGCGCCTGCAATTCAGATTTTTTGGTGTCGGCTTCGCCTGCTATCGCCATCGACGGCAATAGCACCAAGCCCACAAGCAGATAAAACCTTAAGCGCAATCCCAGCTCACTGCCAGATCAGCGGTCAAACTCGACCAGCGCTTCACCCGTCATCTCCTGCGGCTGCGGCAGTCCCATCATTTTTAACAGGGTCGGGCTGACGTCTTCCAGCGCGCCGGTACGCGCCAGCGTGGCGTGCCGCTTGCTGACAAACAGCAAAGGCACCAGGTTAACCGTGTGTGCGGTGTGAGCCTGCTTCGTTTGCAAGTCCAGCATGAACTCGGCATTGCCGTGATCCGCAGTGATCAGCACTTCACCGCCGCATGCCAGTTGCGCTTCAACCGCCCGGCCCAGGCAAACGTCGATGGTTTCGATGGCGCGCATTGCGGCCTTCATGTCGCCGGTATGCCCCACCATATCAGCGTTGGCGTAGTTGCAAATAATCGCATCGTACTGCTTCGAGCGTATCGCCTCGACCAGTTTGTCGGTGACTTCAAATGCGCTCATTTCCGGCTTCAGGTCATAGGTCGCCACATCGGGAGACGGGATCAGGATCCGATCTTCGCCGGGGTAGGACATTTCTTCGCCGCCATTAAAGAAGAAAGTCACATGCGGATATTTCTCGGTTTCAGCGATGCGCAACTGGCGCAGCCCGAGGTTCGCGATGTACTCGCCAAAACCATTGCGTATGCGCTCCGGCGGAAACGCCACCGACACATTAAACTCGTCGCTATAACCCGTCAGTGTGCAGTACACCGACAAACGCGGCGTTGTTTCGCGCTCAAACTCGTTGAAATCGGGCTCGATAAACGGGCGGGAAATCTGGCGCGCGCGGTCGGAACGAAAGTTCATGAACACGACGGCATCGCCGTCTTCCATGCGCACCGGCTGGCCATCTGGCGGCAAAATCGCGGTGGCTTTTACAAATTCGTCGGACTCGCCGCGCGCATAAGCAGCTTCAAGTCCGGCCAGCGCGTTATCGGCGCGGTATTCTGCCCGGCCCTGGGTGAGCAGATCATAGGCCGACTTCACCCGTTGCCAGCGGCGGTCGCGATCCATAGCGAAATAGCGCCCGATCATCGTCGCAATATGACCCACGCCAGTCTGCTGTATTTTGGCTTCGAGACGCCGCAAATAGACTTCCGCACTTTTTGGCGATGTGTCGCGGCCATCCAGAAACACATGCAGGCACACTTTTGTCAGGCCTTCGCGCGCTGCCATGTCGAGCAGTGCATGAATATGGCCCTCGTGGCTGTGAACGCCGCCATCCGATAGCAGACCCAGGATATGCAGAGTTTTGCCGCGATCGCGCGCCTGCGCAATGGCGTTCTTGAGTGCCGGATTACTGAAGAAATAACCGGTTTCAATCGCCTTATCTATCCGGGTGAATTCCTGATACACCACGCGCCCGGCACCGATATTCAGATGCCCCACTTCGGAATTACCCATTTGCCCGGCAGGCAGACCCACCTCGGACTCGGATGCATGGATCAAAGTGTGTGGATAGTTTGCCCAGAGCTTGTCCCATTGGGGTTTGTCCGCCTGTGCAATGGCATTGTGGGCTTGTTCGGAACGACAGCCGAAGCCGTCAAGAATGATTAGGAGAACCGGCGTGGTCTTCATGTAGAAATTAATTTGGGATTTATTTAGTTTGGGGTGTGCTCTTTGTATCAGAATATTTTAATATATAGGTTCTTTCTAATCTAGTCCGGAAGGACTACCGCTTGTCAGGCTGGCTCGCAACACAAACGCACATATCAGGTTTCAAAAGCCTTTTGAGGCTCGAATGCGCTTGAGAGTACACCATGATGACGATCGAGGTAAAAAAAACATGGCTTCAAACATGGATGAAGTAAATTTAATCGACAACGAAGAGCACATCGAGCAGGCATCACGCGCGATGAAAGCCATGTCACACCCCCTGCGACTGAAAATATTATGTGTGCTGGGCGACAAGGAAGTGAGCGTACAAGACATTGTTGATTACGTTGGCACGTCACAGAGCAATATTTCACAGCATCTTGCAATTCTGCGCGACAAAGGTGTGTTGCGCACCCGCAAGGACGCAAACCGTGTGTATTACCGTGTAGGCGATACCCGCACGCTCAAGCTCCTGGGCATGATGCGTGATGTTTTTTGCGGCTTCACCAAGTAATTTCAGGCATCCCCGCTCGTCCTGATCGACCTGCGTCCCCTGTTTCAAAACAGCCCGCTTCGAAACGACCACTCTGTGCGTGCATGTCCCAAGGCTGGCATAGGGGTTGATGCCACATCAATATCAGAACACATTGATATCTTCATTTTAATAAGGCTGAGTGATGTTCAAGTTTTCTTCTATGCTCGTCGGCTTTGTTTTATCGTCCCAAGCCGCGTTTGGCGCGCTGGCCTTTCCTACCGTGACCGTCAAATACCAGGCTTCCGACATCGCTTACACAAGCGAAGCGACAGTGGAAGCCGTTCGCCAATCGACCGTGGCGGCGCAAGTATCGGGGCGCGTGGTCGCGGTCAATTTTGATGTGGGCGATTACGTCAAGGCAGGCGCGGTCATCGTCCGGCTCGCCGCACAGGAGTTGTCTGCTGCGGCTGCGGGCAGCCGTGCGCAGGTGGCGCAGGCTGATGCCCTGTTGACTAACGCGCGCGCCAACTACGCGCGCCAGCAGCAACTATTCCAGCAGAAATTCATCAGCCAGGCGGCGCTGGATCGCGCCTCTGCCGAATTCCGCTCGGCTGAAGCGGCAGCGCGCGCCGCGCGTGCCGGTGCGGGTCAATCTGCCGCAATCAGCAGTTATACCGTGATCACCGCACCCTACAGCGGCATCGTCTCCGCACGCCATGTCGAACTGGGCGAGAACGTCAGCCCCGGCACCCCGCTGATGACGGGCTTTGATCCCAAGGATATGCGCGTCGTCGCCAACATTCCGCAATACAAACTCGCCGCAGTCAAGGCATCGCCGCACGTATCGGTCGAAATCCCTTCCCTGAACCAGTGGATCGACGCCATCGGCGTGACGATGTTGCCGACCGCCGAGGCCGCTACCCATAGTGTCAAAGTACGCGTTGATTTACCCGGCAATCTCACTAACGTCATCCCCGGCATGTTTGTGCGGGTGCATTTCTCGGTAGGCAGTGCGCACAAACTGAGTATCCCGGCCAGCGCAGTGCTGCGGCGTTCGGAAGTGAGCGCGGTCTATGTGGTTGACCCACAGCAGCGTCTCAGTTTGCGCCAGGTACGGCTGGGGGAGACCGATGCACGCGGGCAGGTCGAGATACTGGCCGGCCTGAACCCTGGCGAAACCATTGCAGCCGACCCGGTCAAGGCCGGGATTCTCATGAAAGGCAGCGCCATGAAAAACAGCGCGCCCAGTCAATAAATGCACACCGAGCTGGGACTCTCTGGCCGCGTTGCGCGTTTTTTTCTGACGTCGCAGCTCACCCCGCTGATCGCGCTGATTGCTGCGCTGATGGGGCTGTTCGCCATCGCCGTGACGCCGCGCGAAGAAGAGCCGCAAATCAACGTGACCATGGCCAATGTGTTCATCCCGTTTATCGGCGCGTCGGTCAAGGATGTCGAATCGCTGGTCGCTACGCCCGCCGAGCAGGTGCTGTCGCAGATCACCGGAATCGAGCATATCTATTCCGTTTCCAAACCGGGCATGGCGGTGCTGACGGTGCAGTTCAAAGTGGGCCAGGATCGCACCCAGGCGCTGGTGCGGCTTTACGACACGATCCAGGCCAACCGCGACTGGGTGGCGCCCGACCTGGGGGTGGGCGAACCCATCATCAAACCGCTGGGGATCGATGACGTACCGATTGTCACCGTGAGCCTGTGGACAAAAGATCCAGCGCGCGGCGGCTTCGATCTGGCGCAAATCGCCCACGCTGCGGAAATTGAGTTGAAGCGGATTCCGGGCACGCGCGAAGTCTCGACCATCGGCGGCACCCCCAATGTGGTGCGCGTGGTGATGGATGCCGAACGCATGGCTGCTTTCGGCATCAGCACCCAGAATTTGCGCGATACCCTGCAACTGTCCAACGCTGCCCAGCCTTCCGGCACGCTGACCGCCAACAACCAGGAAATGCTGGTTGAGACCGGCACGTTCCTGTCGAGTGCATCCGACGTCAAACAACTGGTGGTCGGCGTGTCGCAGGGGCGACCCATTTTCGTCAACGACATTGCGACCGTCATCGCCGGTCCCGACCAGCCCCTGCAATATGTGTGGTTCGGACCGGGTGCGGGCGGGCCAGAGCGTGCCGCAAGCGGCCAGACCTATCCTGCCGTCACTTTGTCGGTATCCAAAAAACCGGGCGAAAATGCAGTCGATGTAGCCGATCAAACCGTAGCCCGAATCGCGTCGCTCAAAGGCAGCGTGATTCCCGACGGCATCGAAACCACGGTCACCCGCAACTACGGCATCACCGCCGACGACAAAGCCAAGAAGCTGATCCACAAACTGCTGTTTGCAACCTCGGCAGTCGTGCTGCTGGTGCTGTTTGCGCTGGGCAAACGCGAGGCGCTGATTGTCGGCAGCGCGGTATTGCTGACGCTGGCCGCCACCTTGTTTGCCTCCTGGGCGTACGGCTTTACGCTGAATCGCGTGTCGCTGTTCGCACTGATTTTTTCCATCGGCATTCTGGTTGACGACGCCATTGTCGTGGTGGAAAACATTCACCGCCGCATGGCGTTAGACCATGATGCACTCAGCGCAATCATCCCGCGCGCGGTGGATGAAGTCGGCGGCCCCACCATTCTGGCGACGCTCACGGTGATTGCCGCCTTGCTGCCGATGGCGTTCGTCTCGGGGCTGATGGGTCCGTACATGAGCCCGATTCCGATCAACGCTTCGATCGGCATGTTGATCTCGCTCGCCATCGCCTTCGTCGTCACCCCCTGGCTGGCGCTTCGCCTGATTAAAACCGATGCGCATGCTGCGGGCGGAAACGACACACACCTGAATTTTTTCCGCGCCCGTCTCACGCCTTTTCTGCGTGGCGCGGACGGAAAAGCGAACCGCAACAAACTCTGGCTGGGTATCGGCATTGCAATCCTGCTGTCGCTCGCGCTGCCTGCGGTCAAACTCGTCGTTCTGAAAATGCTGCCGTTCGACAACAAATCAGAGTTTCAAATCGTGGTGGATATGCCCGTTGGCACCCCGCTGGAAAAAACCGCGCAGGTGCTGAACGAGATGGGCGCCGCCATCGCACGCGTGCCGGAAGTGACTGATTACGAGGCTTATGCGGGCACGGCCGCACCGATCAATTTCAACGGCCTGGTGCGCCAGTATTATTTGCGCACAGGTCCCGAGGTCGGGGACTTGCAGGTCAACCTGCTGGACAAACACGAACGCACTCGCAAAAGCCATGAAATCGCGCAAGCTGTCCGGCCAATGATAGAAGTCATCGCCCGCAAATACGGTGCCGATGTCAAAGTTGTGGAAGTCCCGCCCGGCCCGCCCGTGATGTCGCCGATTGTGGCCGAGGTCTACGGCCCGGACTATGACGCGCAGATCAAGGTTGCCAAACAGGTTCGGCGCGTATTCGAAAAAACCGACGGCATCACGGCCATCGATGACACTGTGGAAGACAACGCTCCGCGTCTGGTGCTGCACGTGCTGCAAAACAAGGCGGCGCTGGCAGGCGTTGCGCAAAAAGATATTGTCGCAACCATGAAAGCCGGGCTGACAGGCGAGAACGTCACGCCCATCCACGGCAGCGGCGCCAAGTACGAAATCCCGGTACGCATCACCCTCGCGTCCGAGCAGCAGAGCAGCATAGATGCCTTGTTGAAGCTTGGCGTGCGCGGCAACAATGGCAAACTTATTCCCTTGTCGGAACTGCTTGAGGTGGTGCCGGGCACGCGCGAAAAATCCATTTATCACAAAGACCTGCTGCCCGTGGTTTTTGTCGTGGGCGACATGGGCGGTAAACTGGATTCGCCGCTCTACGGCCTGTTCGACATGCGCGCCCAACTGAAAGACAAACCGCTCAGCGAAGGCGGCACGCTAACCGAGCATTTCATCCGCCAGCCCGCCGACCCCTACAGCGGATTCAGCCTCAAATGGGATGGCGAGTGGCAAGTCACGTATGAAACCTTCCGCGACATGGGCCTGGCATATGCCTTTGGCCTGATGCTGATTTACATTCTGGTGGTGGCGCAATTCAAGAGCTATCTCACGCCGCTCGTCATCATGGCGCCGATCCCGCTCACCCTGATCGGCGTGATGCCGGGCCATGCCCTGCTCGGCGCGCAATTCACCGCAACCTCGATGATCGGCATGATTGCGCTGGCTGGCATCATCGTGCGCAATTCCATTTTGCTGGTGGACTTTATCAACCAGCAGGTCAGCGCCGGGATGGCCTTTCAGGAAGCCGTCATCCAGGCCGGCGCCGCCCGCGCCAAGCCGATTATCCTGACCGGGCTTGCCGCCATGCTCGGCGCATTCTTCATTCTGGATGATCCGATTTTCAGCGGCCTGGCCGTGGCCTTGATATTCGGCATTCTGGTCTCCACTTTGCTGACGCTGATCGTCATTCCGGTGCTGTACTATGCGGCAAATTATCGTCGCCTCTCCCTCCTCCACCCCTCTCTCTAAAGCTGAAAGAACACGCAAGATGGATCTACAATTTATTCAAGACAATCTCATGCTGGTCGGCCTGGCCGTGGTGACCGGCACCATGCTGCTGTGGAGCTTTATCGGCGGCAAACTCTCAGGGGTCACCCAGGCAAATACGCTGGAAGCCACCCGGCTGATCAACCAGGACGCGCTGGTGCTCGATGTGCGCGAAGACAAAGAATTCAGCACTGGCCATATCCCGCATTCCCGGCATATTCCGGTGGGGCAGTTGAACGCGCGCATCAAGGAACTCGACAAGTTCAAGAGCAAACCCATTCTGGTGAGCTGCCGCAGCGGTCAACGCTCAGCGCAAGCCTGCCGCATCCTGAAAAAACAGGGCTTCGAAAACGTCACGAATCTTGCGGGCGGCGTCATGGCCTGGGAATCAGCCAACCTGCCAATGGAGAAAAAAGCATGACTAAAGTCATAATGTATTGCACCGCCGTGTGCCCGTATTGTGTTGCGGCCGAGCGCCTGCTCAAAAGCCGTGGCGTAGAGCACATCGAAAAAATCCGTATCGACCTCGACCCCGCGCGCCAGCTCGAAATGATGGAACGCACCGAACGCCGTACCGTGCCGCAAATCTATATCGGCAGCACGCACGTTGGCGGCTTTGACGACCTGTCCGACCTGGACGCGGCGGGCAAACTGATGCCACTTCTGGCCGGGACTTGATTCGAAACATTTCGTCACCACCTTGGTACGAGTTACTCGTTTCAAGGACGCAAAATGGAACTCCCTTGCCCTCAATGTCTTGCCGTCAACCGCGTTCCCGACGCACGCATCGCTGACAACCCTAAATGCGGCAAATGCTCGGCCGCGCTGCTGCCCGGCAAACCGGTCGATCTGACCACCGCCAGTTTCAACCCCTTCGTCCAGAAAAGCAGCCTGCCGGTTCTGGTCGATTTCTGGGCTGACTGGTGCGGCCCGTGCAAAATGATGGCTCCCGTGTTCCAGCAACTCGCGGCCGAATTGAATACAAAAGTCCGCTTCGCCAAAGTCGAAACCGAAGCTCACCCGCAGATTTCGATGGGGCTGCATATCCGCAGCATTCCCACCCTGATCCTGTTCAAAAACGGCGCCGAAGTCGCACGCACCGCTGGTGCCATGGATGCACTCGCGCTAAAACGCTGGCTCGCAGCACAAGGTATTTAGACCCTCCGCACTCAAGGTACAATATGCGGCAACCGCGCGGAGCAATGCGCGCATTTTTTGATTTTACTTTCCAGGGATTGAACAACATGGCCGAAGAACAGCAACAACCGCAACTCAGCGTCGAAAAATTCTACGTCAAGGATTTATCGGTAGAAGTCCCCAACGCTCCGGCAATTTTTCTGGATCG
>Ga0315270_10000787_pt1 | contig 16991 bp, 18 predicted proteins | sample C1_bottom_MG_FD_204932 | JGI IMG/M metagenome (GOLD analysis project Ga0315270, IMG submission 204932) | Sediment microbial communities from Yellowstone Lake, YNP, Wyoming, USA - C1_bottom | ecosystem: Environmental > Aquatic > Freshwater > Lake > Sediment | place: USA: Wyoming | collected...
CGGCTCACGGCGGACAACGCCGGGCTGACGCTGACCATCGCCGCCAACTACGGCGGGCGCTGGGACATCATGCATGCAATGCGGACGATGTTGCATGAGCATCCCGAGCGCGTGGGAAATTTCAGCGAAGAAGAACTGGAGCCTTATCTTGCCATGAACTATGCGCCGGAGCCGGACTTATTTATCCGCACCGGCGGCGAGCAGCGCATCAGCAATTTCCTGTTGTGGCAACTGGCCTACACCGAATTGTATTTTACCGACACCCTGTGGCCCGCCTTTGATCGCGCGGCGCTGGATGCGTCTATCCAGTCCTACCAGAATCGTGAGCGCCGCTTCGGGCGCACCAGCGAACAATTGCAAGGGGAGCAATTGAGCGGCGAACAATTGCGGGACGGGATTATGAACAAAGGTAAGACGAGTGCTTAAGCAGCGCGTTATTACCGCCCTCATTCTGGTAATACTGCTGCTGGCCGCGCTGTTCGCACTGCCGCGTGCCGGGTGGGCTGCGCTGGCGCTGGGCGTGGTGATGCTGGGAACCGCCGAGTGGGCGCGTCTGGCAAGATTTTCCGAGCGCGGGGCACTCGCCTATTGGTGGGTCACGCTGCTGGCTATGGCGACCCTCATCTATGTTGTCGGGTTGGGCAATACGCCGTATCCATCGCTGCATTTAATCATCTATATTTTCTCTGCCTTGCTCTGGTTGCTGGTGCCGTTCTGGTTGACACTGGGCTGGCAGGTGCGCAATCGTGGCCTGATGGCGCTGGTCGGTTGGTTGCTATTGATCCCCACCGGGCTGGCGATGATGGATCTGCGTGATGCCAGCCCCTGGCTGCTGCTCGGCGTGATGGCGCTGGTGTGGGCGGCGGACGTGGCGGCCTTTTTTGCCGGACGTAAGTTCGGCAAGCATAAATTGGCGCCCAGTATCAGCCCCGGTAAAACCTGGGAAGGTGTGGCTGGTGCGGTATTGGGTGTGTCGTTGTATGTTGTGCTGGCGGGCTGGGGCAGCGGCCTGGTTCATGGCCTGAATTTTCTGCTGCTGGTGCTGGCATCCTGGTTGTGGGTCGCGTTGTCGGTGATCGGCGATTTGTTCGAATCCGCCATCAAGCGCCAGGCTGGAGTGAAAGATAGCGGTGCCTTGCTGCCGGGGCATGGCGGCTTGCTGGACCGCATAGATGCGCTGACCCCGACCTTGCCGCTGGCTGCACTGATGCTGCTGTTGAAGGACATGATATGAGTGACGTGATGCAGCTTACCGTACTGGGCTCTACCGGTAGCATAGGCAAGAGCACGCTGGATGTGGTGGCGCGCCACCCGGAGCGTTACCGTGTTTTCGCGCTCACCGCGCAGCGCCAGGATGAATTGCTGTTTGCACAGTGCCAGCAATTCAGGCCGCGCTTTGCCGTGCTGCTGGACGAAGCAGCGGCGCAACGCTTGCGCCAGCGCTTGGCGGATAGCGGCTTGCAGACCGAGGTGTTATGCGGCATTGCGGCGCTGGAGCAGGTTTCCGCAGCGCCGGAAGTGGATGCGGTGATGGCGGCCATTGTCGGCGCGGCAGGGCTGCGGCCAACATTGGCGGCGGCGCGCGCGGGCAAAAAAATACTGCTGGCGAACAAGGAAACGCTGGTGATGGCGGGCGCGGTGTTCATGGACGCGGTGCGCGCCAGCGGTTCGCCGCTGCTGCCGATAGACAGCGAACACAACGCGGTATTCCAATCGTTACCGCGCAATTATTCAGGCGAGATGCAGGCCAACGGCGTGAGCAAGATTTTGCTCACCGCATCCGGCGGGCCGTTCCGCAATACGCCATTATCCGGCTTACACCATGTCACGCCGGAGCAGGCGTGCGCTCATCCGAACTGGAGCATGGGCAAAAAAATCTCGGTGGATTCCGCCACCATGATGAACAAGGGCTTGGAGGTGATCGAGGCGCACTGGTTGTTTAACGCGCCCGCCGATGCCATCGAGGTGGTGATCCATCCGCAGAGCGTGATCCATTCGCTGGTGCAGTATGTGGACGGCTCGGTGCTGGCGCAGCTCGGCAACCCCGACATGCGCACGCCGATCGCTTATGCGCTGGCTTATCCCGAGCGCATCGAAGCCGGCGTCGCGCCACTTGATTTGTGCAAGGTGGCACAACTGGATTTTGTCGCGCCGGACTTCGAGCGCTTCCCTTGTCTGGCGCTGGCCTACCAGGCCTTGCGCGCGGGTGGCACCGCACCGGCGATTTTGAATGCGGCCAATGAAGTCGCCGTGGCCGCTTTCCTGGAAAAGAAAATTTCTTTCCTGGCTATTCCGCGCCTGATCGGGGATGTGCTGGCCGCGTTGCCATTGTCGCCCGTCAAAGCGCTGGAAGATGTGTTGGCTGCCGACGCCAGGGCGCGTGACAAGGCGACTGCATTATTGCCCGAGGTGGTGCTGGCATGACCACCTTGCTGGCTTTCATCGTTGCTATCGCGGTGCTGGTGGTGTTCCACGAGCTGGGGCACTACTGGGTGGCGCGCTGGTGTGGCGTTAAAATACTGCGTTTCTCGGTGGGTTTCGGCAAGGTCGTTTATGCCCGGCATTTCGGCAAGGGCGAGACCGAGTGGGCGCTCTCCGCGATTCCGCTGGGCGGCTACGTCAAAATGCTGGACGAGCGCGAAGGTGAAGTGCTGCCGCACGAATTGCCGCGCGCCTTCAACCGCAAGCCGGTGCTGCAGCGCATGGCCATCGTGGTGGCGGGGCCGCTGGCCAATTTGTTGCTGGCGATTATTTTGTACTGGGCGCTGTTCATGCACGGCGTGCCGGGATTGAAGCCGGTAGTGGGCGAAATTCCACCGCAGACGCCCGCCGCTGCCGCGCAATTGCAAACGCAGGAAACCATCATCAGCGTCAATGGCACAGCCATTCCGAGCTGGCAGGATCTGCACTGGGCGCTGCTGAATCTGGCCTTGCAACGCGGGCAGGTGGAAATTGCCGGGCGCGCGGCGGATGGCATTCAACGCACGCACCAACTGGACATGAGCCAGATCGCGCCAGCCGATATGGACGGCGATTTCATGCATAAGCTGGGATTGCAGCCGTATCAGCCGCCGGTTGCTCCAGTGATAGACAAGGTACTGGAGGGCAGCGTGGCGCAGCGCGCGGGCCTGCGCGCGGGCGATACGGTGTTGCGCGCCGATGGCTACGAAATTTTGCGCTGGGAGCAGTGGGTGGATGCGGTGCGCAGCCATCCGGCGAGTCTGCTGCATCTGGAGATACTGCGCGAAGGTCAGCAAATGGAAATGGATATCACGCCAGAGGCCGTCACCGAGGCGGGCAAGGTCGCAGGCAGGATAGGTGCCGCGCCGCGCATAGATCAGCAGGCGTTCGATGCCATGCTGACCGAGGTGAGCTATCCGCCATTCGCCGCGTTGGGACAGGCACTGCGCAAGACCTGGGAGACCAGCGCGCTGAGTTTGAAAATGATGGGCCGCATGGTGATGGGGCAGATTTCCATGAAAAACTTGAGCGGCCCGATTACCATCGCCGATTATGCCGGGCAGTCGGCGCAGATCGGGCTTGGCGCGTATATCAGCTTTCTTGCGCTGATCAGCATCAGCCTCGGCGTCTTGAATCTCTTGCCTATTCCTTTATTGGATGGCGGACACTTGTTGTATTATACGGTCGAATTTTTCAAGGGCGGCCCGGTGCCGGAAACGGCATGGGAATGGGGGCAGAAAATAGGCATAGCGTTGCTTGGCACTCTGATGACCCTGGCCCTGTACAACGACTTCAGCCGCCTGATTTTCGGTTAACCTATAGATGAAATTAAAAATACTGGCAGCACTTGCCCTCTTGCTGTATGCCGCATCCGCCGCAGCCATCGAGCCGTTCACCATCAAGGATATCCGCGTCGAAGGCATCCAGCGTACCGAGGCCGGTACGGTGTTCAGCTATTTGCCGGTCAAGGTGGGCGACAAGATGGATGACGACAAGGCGGATGCCTCCATCCATGCGCTGTTCGCCACCGGTTTTTTCAAGGATGTGAGCCTGGCGCAGGATCAGGGGGTGCTGGTGGTCTCGGTGCATGAGCGTCCCGCCATCGCCAGCGTCGAGATCAACGGGGTGAAGGATTTTTCCAAGGACCAGCTGCGCGACAACATGAAATACATCGGGCTGGTGCAGGGGCGCATTTTCGACAAGTCCGCGCTGGAAAAAGCCGAGCAGCAACTGAAGCGCGAATATACTTCCAAGGGCAAATACGCCGTGGCGGTGAATACCGTGGTGACGCCGCTGGAGCGCAACCGCGTGGCTATCACCTTCAACGTGGTGGAGGGCGAGGTGTCCAAGATCAGGCAGATCAACATCATCGGCAGCCACGATTACAGCGAGAGCGAGCTGCAGGAATTGATGAAGCTGAGCACGCCGGGATTGTTCAGTTGGCTGACCAGCGGCGACAAATATTCCAAGCCCAAGTTGTCTGCCGACTTGGAAACGCTGCGCTCGTTTTATCTGGATTCGGGCTACTTGGAATTTTCGATTGATTCCACTCATGTGTCCATTTCGCCGGACAAGGAAGATATCTTCATCACCATCAACCTGACCGAGGGTCCCAAATACACGGTCTCCGAGGTCAAGGTGGCGGGGCCGGAAAAAATTCTGGCGCACGACGAGATGCGCAAGCTGATTTCGGTAAAACCCGGCGATGTGTTTTCGCGCAAGGCGCTGACCGAGTCCAACAAGAAAATTTCCGAGCGCCTCGGCAGTGAGGGTTATGCTTTTGCCAACATCAATGCGGTGCCCGAGGTGGATAAGGAAAAGCACCAGGTGGCATTTACCTTCATGTTTGATCCGGCGCAACGCGTGTATGTGCGGCGCGTCAATATTTCCGGCAATACCAAGACCAGCGACGAGGTTATCCGCCGCGAATTCCGCCAACTTGAAGGCGCGTGGTTCGATACCAGCAAGGCGCAAAAATCCAAGCAGCGTGTGGACAGGCTGGATTATTTCAGCGAGGTAAATATCGAGACGCCTGCTGTGCAGGGAACCAGCGACCAGGTGGATGTGAATGTGGCGGTGAAGGAAAAATCCACCGGCAACTTTGCGGTGGGCGCGGGCGTGGCCAGCGGCGAGGGCTTGATCCTTTCCACCTCCGTCACGCAAGCCAATCTGTTCGGCACCGGAAATTATCTTTCCACGCAACTAAATACCAGCAAGATCAACCGCGCGGCATCGGTTTCCTACACCAATCCTTATTACACCGATGATGGGGTGAGCCGCGGATTTGACCTGTACAAACGTAATTCCAACACGACCAATACCAATGTGGTCAGTCAATATACTTTATCGACCTACGGCGCAGGGGTGCGCTATGGTGTGCCGATTGCCGATGAACAGAACATCCGTTATGGTTTGGCTTATGAGAACAACACGATCGGATTGACTGCCGCTAGCCCGCAACGTTTCTACGATTACGTCAATACGTTTGGCTATACTACCAATAACTATATGACGACTGTAGGGTGGGGTCGCGATAGCCGCGATAGCGCCATTTATACGACCGATGGCGCGATGCAGAGCATCAACCTGGAAACCGGTTTGCCGGTGACGGGCGCCTTGCACTATTACAAACTGATGGTGCAGAACCAGTGGTTCTATCCGGTCAGCCAGGATACCACCCTGATGCTGAATAACCTGCTCGGTGCGGGTAACGGTTACGGCGGCAAGCCGCTACCGTTCTTCAAGAATTTCTACGGCGGCGGAACGGGGTCGGTGCGCGGCTATGAGCCCAACTCCCTGGGGCCGGTAGATACGACCGGGCTGGCGATGGGCGGCAATAAAATGGCTGTGCTCAGTGGCGAGCTGCTGTTCCCGGTACCGGGGATGTCCAAGGAAAAATCGGTGCGCATGAGTGCCTTCGTGGATGCGGGTGCGATTTACGGCCAGGTTGTTCAGAATGTCCTGCTGCAGGCGCTCGGTATTCGCACTTCGGCGGGATTGGCACTGACCTGGATATCCCCGGTCGGCCCGCTTAAAATCAGCCTGGGCTACCCGCTGAACAAGCAGCCGGGCGACAAATTGCAGAAGTTTCAGTTTACACTGGGGCAGTTGTTCTAACTGGCAAGGGGTAAAAATTGGAGACATTATCAAAAGTCCTGATATGGGCGGTGCTGGTGATGGGCATTTCCCAGGCTGTCGCCGGAGATTTTCGCGTGGGCTATGTTGACATTGAGCGCATCCTGCGCGAATCCGTGTCGGCAGTGAAGGCGGGACAGAAAATCGAAAAAGAATTTGCCTCGCGCGACGAGGCAATCAAAAAGCTGGGCGGACAGGTTCGCGATATACAGGATTATCTGGAAAAGAAAGGCGCGGGTTTATCCAATATTGAGCGCCGCAACAAGGAACGCGAGCTTTCCAATCTGAGCGCGGAATTGCAGCGTTCGCAGCGCGAATTCCGCGAGGATCTGAATCAGCGCAAGAACGAAGAGCTGTCGGTGCTGCTGGAACATGCCAACAGGGTTATCCAGGCCCTCGCGGAAAACGAGAAATATGACTTGGTGCTGCAGGAGGCGGTTTACCGCAACCCTAAAATTGACATCACCGACAAGGTGCTGAAGGCCCTTGCCGCCGAGAAATAAATAATGAGCTTAAATACCTCACCACAGAGGCACAGAGAAATTCAAGTGCCTCGGCAGGGCGAGAGCGTCAGTTGTATGGCCGGTGCTCCCTGTGTCGCTGTGGTGCAATTAAGGTGTTTAGAATGAAGCAAACAAGCTATCGTTTGTCAGACATCGCGGCGCGTTTCGGCGGTCGCGTGCTGGGTGATGCGGATACCCAAGTAGTTCAAGTCGCCACGCTGGATAATGCGCAAACCGGCAACATCGCCTTCCTGACCAACAGCAAGTACCGCGCGCAACTGGCCGCGACGCGGGCGGCTGCGATCATTGTGGGTGAGGCCGATGCCGAGGCGACGCAATTGCCGCGCATCGCATGCGACAATCCTTATGCCTATTTCGCCAAAGTCTCCGCCTTGCTGAATCCGGCGCGGGTATTTGCGCCCGGCATTCATCCCAGCGCCACGATAGGTGAGGGGGCGCGGATAGATGCCGCCGCACATATCGGTGCGCATGTGGCGATCGGTGCAGGTGCGGTGATCGGCGCTGGTTGCGTCATTATGGAAGGTTGCAGCATAGGTGCCAACACCATGCTGGGTAGCAATGCGCGGCTATATCCGCGCGTGGTGGTGTACCACGATTGCGTGATCGGCAACAACCTGATTGCCCATGCCGGGGTGGTGATCGGTTCGGATGGTTTCGGCATGGCGATGGAGCACGGGCGCTATTTGAAAATCCCGCAGATCGGGCGCGTGGTGATCGGTGACGACGTGGAGATCGGTGCCAATACCACCATAGACCGCGGCGCGCTGGACGATACCGTGATCGAAGACGACGTGAAGCTGGATAACCAGATCCAGGTGGCGCACAACGTGCGCATCGGCGCGCACACCGCGATTGCCGGATGCGTCGGTATCGCCGGCAGCACGACGATAGGGAAGTATTGCCGCATCGGCGGCAGCGCCGGGATATTGGGACATTTGCAGATCGCGGACAAAGTCGAGATCGCCTCGTTTACCCTGATCGGAAAATCCATACGCGAAGCGGGCAGCTACGCCGGAATTTTCCCGTTCAGCAAGAACGAAGAGTGGCGCAAAACTGCCGCCCAGTTGCGCCATCTGGATGAGCTGGCGCGCAAGGTTAAATTGTTGCAACATGAAATTGAAGAACTGAAAAGGAAAGTACCATGAGCATCCAGATGGACATCAATGAAATCCTGAAACACCTGCCGCACCGTTATCCCTTTTTGCTGATAGACCGCGTGCTGTCGCTGGATCCCGGCAAAGAGATCGTGGCGCTGAAAAATGTCAGCATGAACGAACCGTTCTTTCCCGGCCATTACCCGCACCATCCGGTGATGCCGGGTGTATTGGTGATCGAGGCGATGGCGCAGGCCGCCGCCCTGCTGTCGTTTACCAGCAGCGCGGACGGCAAGCCGGACGACAGCAAGGTGTATTACTTTGTCGGCATAGATGGCGCGCGTTTCAAGCGTCCGGTGGTGCCGGGCGACCAGTTGATTCTCAAGGTGGTACCCACGCGCAACATGCGCGGCCTGTGGAAATTCAAGGCCGTGGCCGAGGTGGACGGGCAGGTCGCCGCCGAGGCGGAGATCATGTGTACGATGAGGGACAAGTAATGTCAGCCCGGCATCCAACGGCGATTATCCATCCCGCTGCCAAGCTGGCGGACGATGTCGAGGTCGGCGCCTATTCCATCATCGGCGAGCATGTCGAGATTGGCGCGGGTACCGTGATCGCCCCGCATGTGGTGGTCACCGGCCATACCCGCATCGGCAAAAACAACCGCATCTTCCAGTTCTGCTCCATCGGCGAAATCCCCCAGGACAAAAAATACGCGGGCGAGCCGACACGATTGGAAATCGGCGACAACAACACCATACGCGAAAGCTGCACTTTCAATGTGGGCACCGCGCAGGATGTGGGCGTGACGCGCTTTGGCAGCAACAACTGGGTGATGGCCTATGTGCATGTGGCGCATGACTGCCAGATCGGCGACAACGTCATCCTGGCCAATAGCACGCAACTGGCCGGGCATGTGCATGTGGGCGACTACGCCATCCTCGGCGCCTTCACCGGCGCGCACCAGTACTGCAAGATAGGCGCGCATGTGATCACCGGCGGCGGCAGCATCGTGTTCAAGGACATCCCGCCCTATATCACGGCATCGGGCTATCCGGTCGAGCCGCACGGTATCAACTCCGAAGGCCTGAAGCGGCGCGGCTTCAGCAGCGAGCAGATCGCCGCAGTCAAGCGCGCCTACAAAACGCTGTACCGCTCGGAGCTGACACTGGAAGCGGCGCGCGCCGCGCTGCAGGAGCAAGCGGCGCAGCATCCCGAGATACAGATCATGGTTGATTTCATAGATCATGCCGATCGCGGCATCATCCGCTAAGCGCACATGCAGCCGCAAACCAAAACCATCGCCATGGTGGCGGGCGAAGCCTCGGGTGATTTGCTCGGCAGCCACCTGATCGAAGCCATCAGGCGCGAACGGCCGGAGGTGCGCATTATCGGCATCGGCGGCCCCAAGATGCAATCGGCCGGGATGCAAGTGCTATTCCCCATGGAAAAGCTGGCGGTGAACGGCTACATCGAAGTGCTCAAACATTTCCGCGAAATATTCGGCATCCGCAACAAACTACGCGCACAACTCATCGCCAATCCGCCGGATATGTTCATCGGCGTGGATGCGCCGGACTTCAATCTTGGCCTGGAGCTGGCATTGCGGAAGCGCGGCATCCCGGTGGTGCATTACGTCAGCCCGTCCATCTGGGCGTGGCGCGGCAAGCGTATCCGCAAGATCAAGCGCGCGGTGTCGCACATACTCGCGCTATTTCCATTCGAAGCGCCGCTGTATGAAAAAGCGGGTGTGCCGGTAACCTACGTCGGCCATCCGCTGGCCGACATGCTGCCGGAAAAACCCAATCGCCCGGCCATGCGCGAGCAGATGCGGCTGACCGAAAAAGAAATCGTATTCGCCTTTCTGCCCGGTAGCCGCCAGGGTGAAGTGCGCAGGCTGGCCCGGATATACATCGAAACCGCGCGGCTGATCCTGGAGAAAATCCCCAGCGCGCGCTTTCTGGTGCCGCTGGCCACCCGCGAAACACGCACCCTGTTTGAAGAAGAGCAGTGGCGGATGGAAGCGCGGCAATTGCCCATCAGCCTGCTGTTTGGCCACGCGCACGATGCCATGATCGCCGCGGACTGTGTGCTGGTCGCCTCCGGCACCGCCACGCTGGAAGCCGCGCTGCTCAAGCGCCCCATGGTGATCACCTACAAAGTGCCGAAGCTGACTTACTGGATGATGAAGCGTAAAGCCTATCTCCCATATGTCGGCTTGCCCAACATCCTCGCCGGGAAATTTGTCGTGCCGGAATTGCTGCAGGACGATGCCACGCCGGAGAACCTGGCGCAGGCCTTGTTGAATCTGGTCTCCAATAAACAAACGGTGGATAAGCTGGCAAATATTTTTGCCGACATGCATGCCGCGCTCAAACAGGACACGGCCAGCAAGGCGGCGCAGGCTATCCTGCCGTATCTGGACCGGTGAGCCAGCTAATCATCTGCGGCGTGGATGAAGCGGGTCGCGGCCCGCTGGCCGGGCCGGTGTATGCGGCGGCGGTGATACTCGACGAAGCTCATCCGATCAGCGGCCTGGCCGACTCCAAAAAACTCAGCGAGAAACGGCGCGATGCGCTGGCGTTGGAAATCAAGCAGCACGCCACCGCATGGGCCATCGCCGAAGCCTCGGTGGAAGAAATAGACGAATTCAATATTCTGCGCGCCAGCCTGCTGGCGATGCAGCGCGCAGTGCAAGCCTTGGCCGTGCAGCCGCAGGAAGTGTGGGTGGATGGCCTGTATTGCCCGGATACCGGTTTGCCCAGCCGTGCTATCGTCAAGGGCGACAGCAAGGTAGCAGCCATCTCCGCAGCTTCCATCCTGGCCAAGACCGCGCGCGACGCAGTCATGCTGCAACTGCACGCACAACACCCGCAATACGGCTTTGCCGAGCACAAAGGCTATCCCACTGCCGCGCACCTTGCGGCATTGCGCGAGCACGGCGTGTCGCGCATCCATCGGCGCAGTTTTCGTCCGGTCAGGGAGCTGTTGCAAAGGGAATAGGGTGTTGTATTTTTGTCCGCCTGTTGTGGCGGCGATGCCACGGCGCAGGTAGAATGCCACACGCATTATTATTGCGCTGAGGCAATAGAGTTAATAAATTGCTGGAATACCCAGTAACCAAGGAGATGATGAGATGAGAAAGATGAGCTATTTGATCGCGGTATTGCTGGCATTCAGTTCGACAGCATTTGCGTTGGGTGACCAGGATAAAAAAGCGGTAGCTGGTGCCGTGGTAGGCGGAGTGGCCGGTGCATTGATCGGCAATGAAGTCGGCGGCAAGAAAGGTGCGGCTATCGGCGCGGCAACAGGCGCGGTGGCTGGTGCGCTGATCGGCAGCGGCACAACCCCGCCCAAGCCACCGATGCCGCCAGCACCGCCTATGCCCGGAGCCGCTGCTCCGCAGCAAGCCGTAGCTGCGCCACAAGCTGTGCGTGAAGATGATGATGAGGGCGAACACCATCACCATCATGACAACGGTCGCCACAATGGCGAGCACAAGCATCACCACCACGACGAAGATTGATGCACTAGTGCGGTTCGTTTTGCTGCGGGGCTAGTTCTTGCGGTAATCAAGGTGGGCAACATTGCGTTTGCCCACCTTTTTGTTTTTTGCGGCGCGGATATCCATCCTGCTTAACTGTGATAAGGAGTATGCATCATGGCGCTTTATCAATTCATACATCTGCTCGGTGTCGTAGTGTGGGTCGGCGGTATGTTCTTCGCCTATGTGGTGCTGCGCCCGGCTGCCGTCGAAATTCTGCCGCCGCCGGAGCGCCTGCGGTTGTGGAATAGCGTATTCAGCCGCTTTTTCAAATGGGTGTGGCTCGCTGTTTTCCTGCTGCTGGCTAGCGGCTTCTACATGGTTCACCTGTTCGGCGGGTCATTCCATGCACCTGGCTACGTGCAACTGATGCTGGCGCTGGGGCTTGTCATGCTGGGAGTTTACCTTTATGTGTATTTCGGGCAATACATGCCGTTCAGTCGGCGTGTCGCCCAACAGGATTGGAAAATGGCGGGGGAAATACTGACGACCATCCGCAAGCTGGTTGCGCTGAACCTGACACTGGGGCTGGCGACGGTTGCGGTGGCGGTATTGGGCAGGGGAGTGCTACCGGGGGCTTAACGGGGCGCAATCAGTTGCAGCGTCTTCTCGTCGAACAGCGGTTCATCCTGGCCTTCCCTGACGAACAGAACCTTGCGCACTTTGCTTTGCGGCCATGCCTCGAAGTATTGTACGCCATCGGGAGCATCGCCCCAATCGCCGCATGGCGGTTTCCCGATTTCGTTGGGATTGGCTTTCGCTTTCAATTCTTTTCGATAGGCAGTGTCGGGAAGAAAAGTGTAGTGCTTCGCTCCAGATGGCGGCTTAGTGCCGCGATAAGCCGAGAGAGCGCAACGCTTGGCGATATTCGTTTCGGTGTGCGCGGCGAAGAAGCGTTTCAAGCCTGCCTCGACGGCTTCATCGGGAAGCAGATCAATGATGTCTATGACAGGATCGGGCTTGCCGCTGTCCGAATATCGGACAGCGAGCACATTCCCCTGAAAGACAAAATCGATTTTTCGGAAACCGAAATCGCATTGCTGAACCCATGCCGCAAGCCCGACCGAAGCATCGGCGAGCTTTACCCATATACAGCCTTTGACAGGAGGCCGCGATGGCGCATCCGGTTCCGCAAAAGCGGGAGCCGACATTGCCAGAATGCCAGCAATGATAAGGTGGTAGGAAGCAGGGCGGAGCAATGGCGTATTCATTTTGTAATTCTTCTGTTCAGCATGTGGCGACTCCCCGGCCCTCATTGTTGCTAGCGACTGCGAACCTTGTGCTTCTATCCAAAAAATGCTGCCAGAATAACGAAGAGACCCATCCCAATCATGACCAAGGGCGTCAGCAGTAACTGATATAGAGTTCCAGTCTGGGCCTTTGATGGATCGTTGGAATCATACACAACATCTACAGCCGTTCTCACCGGCATATTCTCGGGGTCTTGGCTGCTGACCTTGCCATGAAAGCGAATTTTTTCGCCGCTCTCAATCTGAAATTCGATAACCGGGGTGTAGCTTATTACCGGAACCGGTTCAGCATTGTGGCTACTGCTATGCCTGCTCTGCTGGGGACGGAACGGGTTCATGGCTGTGACTTCTCGAACCTGCTCGACCACTTTGCCTTGAGTGCGAATGCCCATCCGGAAAATATGGTAGCGATCAAGCCCCACGACGACTCCGGCAATGAGAATCGCGAACCCCCCTAATCCAGCAAGAGCGATGATGATCCATTTCGTAGAATACCTCTACCCTCTGCTATCCGAGCCTGACGGCGTGCGCCAAGTTATTCGACGAGTTCGCCTTTTACTCTATTTTCCACGATCCGTTGACGCGTATCGTCCTGGTGCTCGTCGTGTAGCTGCCGTTCGGCAGCTCCATGTCCACCTTGGCCCAAGTCGGGTGTTCATAGACGCGCACGATCTGCAGGCTCGGTTTCAACCAGTCGTTGATGCTCTGCATATAGGCCTTTCCATCAGGCCCTTCGATCTTCTGCATATCGCCCTCCGGGCAGATTCGCTTCAGCGCGGCCACATCGTGGGCGTGCATCGCCCGCATGTATTCGGCAACCACCTTGCCCGGCTCGCTGCCTGCGGCTGCCGCGCCTTGTGCCGTGGGCTTGGACTCGGGCTGAAGCGGGGAGCTGAAAGTTGCCATCAAACTGTATCTGGGCTTGCCGCGGGCCTCGACCCAGCGGTTCTGCGCATCGAACCCTCCTCCGGCGGCCTCCTCGCGCACATCCATCAATACCTTTCCGGCCACTGTCTTGCTGTCGAGAGTTTTACGTTCGAACTGGTAAGACTCCTCATTCAGACCCAGTGACAGCATTTTGTACAGCATCGTGCCTCCCGAAGGTTTACCATCCTCGCCGAGAGAAAGATCAATCGCATGAAGTTTGCCCGTCTGCACCAGCATGGTCACACCATACGCATCCTCCATGGCCTCGTCCGGGATCGGTTGGTCGCTGAGCACGATACGTATCTCGCGCTTCTTCTTGGCGAACGGTATTTTGCGGGTTGCCTCGTCCATGGGATCAATTCTTTTCTGGGCGCGGACGTAGCTTAGTTTGATGGTTTCGGCCTTATCGTCTCCCTGATCGAACGTTGCTTTGGGATTGATGGTGAGCGTCCCGCTTGCAGTACCGGATGCCTGAGATGCCGCCTGATTGTTCCCGCTATCTTTCTGCATGGTTTCCCCTCTTTTTTTTTCCGCAGCCTGTGCCATGTTCAGGCAAAAGAACATCATCAATAACGCCATAAACCCGATTGCGCTTTTCATTTTCATTCCGCTACTCCTTTCAATTTGCTTGCTCTCAATCCAATGGCAATGGTCGTGCCAAGTACCTTAGTCACACCATTCATTGCCCGCTCCAACACGGCTTGCGCCTCATGACGGATCACGGAAATACTCCTCTGGGGTGATCTGCACGCCGACGCTAATCGCTTCGTTGTAGAGCTTCGAGCTTGGCTTGATCTCCACCTCTGCCTGTCCATAGAAACGGCGGTATACCTTCCCCGATTCCTTGTGGTAGCGGAACTTCGCGTCTTCAAACGGATAATCAATGTAGACATCTCCCGCAATAAAAGCATCCAACAACTTGGCTAAAGCGTCTTTCGCCGAATTATTCGCATCCGATAACATTTTTTGTAGAGCATCCAGCGTTTTGTAAATTAATTTTTGCGCGTTTCAAATTTGCTTGCTTACTTATCCCGAGCCTTCATTCGCACGGCGCTGATCTTGTCTATGCTGACCACCGCGTCGTAGAACTCCTTGCCTGCAAGCCTGGAGATATGCGCCAGCGCGTTGCCGACCATCGTCACCGTCCCCTCGATCTCCTCGCCGGATTCGAGCCTGAGCGCCACCCGCTTTCCGGTGTTCTCCGCCAACACTTCACGCATCGTTTCGCTCGGCTTGAGTTCAAACTTAATTTCCTCGGCAGAAACCGTGGCGGCAGATGCCGCAAAACAACAGATAGCCAACAACATAGAAACCTTCATCCTCTCGGTCATTTCACATACTCCCTAGCTTTTATGGCATGCAAAGCGCAACCATTTCCCAATTCATTTACGGCAAAAGAACCGGATCACTCCGGCTCTTTGCTCAAGCTACAACGCACAATCTGCGCAGACCGGATAACCGCTACTTCGTGATGCCCAGCCTCACGTCGAGGGAGCCGTTAGCGAGCCAGCTCGGGGTTCCCGTGAGCGGCCCGTTGGTGCCGCCCCCCATCATCTGGTTGGGGAACTGAGTTGCGCTGCCGTGAGTCATGACATTCGCGGTCGCGGCGGTGGCCTGGTCGGTGCCGAAATAAATTGCCAGACGCTGCGTGGGATCGTAGGTGAACGGCGTTTGCAGCGGAATTGTCAGCCAGTCCCCAGCCTTCAATGTGCCCGGAACACCGATGGTTCCGCTATAGACCAGCGTACCGCCACCGCTCATGTCGCCTGCCCAGGTGTCGCTCATCGCAAACACGGTCTTGGCGGTAGCGCCCATGTAGATTTTGTAGTTGCCCAAGGTCGCGGCGGCGGGAGCCGAGGATAGCCTGACCGCGATGCTGTTGATCGTCCCGCCTGTACCGAGATATACCGGCTCGTACAGGTTCTCGACCTCACCGGCTCCGCCGTTGCCCAACACCTGGGCTACAACGGAGAAGGCTGGGCCGGGCATCACGTCCGTGGTGCTGCCGTTGAAGCGGAACTTGGTGTCATAGGCAGCGGTGTCAGCGATGCCCGTGGTGGCGCCGGATGCGGCATACAGACGCACGCTATTGCCGGGCTGCGCGTACATCCAGGCCGTGTCTCCGCTGGCCGCAGTGACGTCAATGTCCACGATCAGGTTGTCTGTGCCATTGTAGTTGAAGTTGCCGTTGAACGGCAGCCACAAGGTGCTGCCTGCCGGCACATTGGCCGGAACCGTGAAGGTCAGGCCGCCGGCCACCGTCACCGGGCTGCCGCTATTGAAATTGCTGGCGAAGGTGGTGCCCAGATTGGTCAGGGTGCTGTGGCCGAGCTTGATGTTCGCCGTGTAGGTACCGCCCGTTGTCAGTGCACCCACCACCATGCCGATGCCGGTGATCGGGCCGGAACCGTTGACGCTAGCCGCCGGGTGCAGCGATTGAACATGCCCGTATGTCGCCTTTAAGGTGGTGAACGGAGCAAGGTTTCCTCCCACCACGTTACCGTAATACGCCAGATTGTCCCCGCCGGCGAACACGAACTGCATGAGCGGCTGTACGACATCAGCGGAGTTGGCCGTGGTCGCGTTGTAATCCACCGTACCCGGTGTGGTGTCTGTCGCAAATGCAACGGCTCGACGGTTTGTACCCGCATTGATGTTGCCTATATGCACTTGAGCGCTGCAGGCTGTGGGATGGTCGATCTGCACTACCAGATTGTCCACGCCGTTGTAGTGAAAGTTGGTGGTGAGCGGTATATCGAACCATGTACTGCCCGCACCAGCCGGTATGGAGACGGTGGCGTTACTCAGCACCGTGACCAGCGAACCCTGCCCGGTCTCCACATTGCTGGCGAAAGTGGCTGTCAGCGCCGTGAGTTTGGTATGGCCGAGCTTGATGGTGGTGTTCGGGCAGGTTGCGCTCGCGGCATTCGGGCCATTGAAGTCGAAGCGGAGGGTCTTGATGTCTCCTGCGCCGTTGATTTCACTCGCGAGGTAGAGAGACTGTTGCTTGACATCGCCGGTATAGAATGGGTAGCTGTCGGTAAGAGCCGATACTGGAGCGAAGGCCTTGGTGAACGTCCCCGTGGCCAGCGCGACCACGGGCGCAGGTGCCGCAGCGCCGCCTCCGCCGCTACCGCACGCGGCAAGACCCACGGCGATCAGGCCGATTGTGATTGCTGCAAGTGAAAGTAAACCGATTCGACGTCCTGTTGCGATATTAATGGTCATCCTGTTCCCCTTTGTTAAAAATTAAGCCCTTGGCGAACGAAAGAATACTCGTAAGCTCTTGGCGAACGAAAGAATACTCGTAAGCTCTTGGCGAACGAAAGAATACTCGTGACTGGTAACGGATCAGTAACGGATGGCGATTTATAAACAAACAAAAACCCGAGTAAGTTACCACACAAGAAAAGTGCTTAACTTAGCCAGACCTTGTAGGAGCGCAATCCATTGCGCGATAGCTTGGCCACAGAATCGCCCGATGAATCGGGCTCCTACAACGGCACGCCAGTTCTGCGGGTTGAACAGCACGAGTCAATGTAGCCCGAATAACCGA
>Ga0315270_10000789_pt1 | contig 16978 bp, 17 predicted proteins | sample C1_bottom_MG_FD_204932 | JGI IMG/M metagenome (GOLD analysis project Ga0315270, IMG submission 204932) | Sediment microbial communities from Yellowstone Lake, YNP, Wyoming, USA - C1_bottom | ecosystem: Environmental > Aquatic > Freshwater > Lake > Sediment | place: USA: Wyoming | collected...
CGCGCGAGTTTTCGATGATTTCGGCCATCCGGCCCAACAGGCCGGCGATGCCGCCTTCGCCGCGCAAATACAGAATCACCCCGGTGGTAAACCCGCCCAGCACGCCCAGCACGACCAGGGTGATGAGTGACACCACCAGCACCTTGGCCCAAGTGTGATCGAGCCGGCCGATGACAAAACGCGGTGCCAGCAAATGCACCAGTTGCACCACCAGCAAGCCTGCCAGCAGGCTGGGCAACAGGTGGAGCGTCAGGGTGAGCAGGAGTCCGGCCGCCATCATCAGCCAGGCGGCAATTTGATAACGGTCGGCGGGAAGGATGCGAGCTTGAGTCATGGCCGCCACAGTGCCAATAAAAGCGCTGCGGAGCAAGCGCTTCGAATTCCTGGGCAGCTTGCGCAGGCTTGCTATCAGGGTGAACAGTTGCTGCGCAGCATCACAGCGCCAAAGTCAAAGCCGCAACCGTCCCCCCCAACACCGCCCCCGCCAGCACATCACTGACATAGTGCAGCCCGAGCACCAGTCGCGACGCTGCAACCAGTGCGGTAAACGGCCACACCAGCCACCCCAGCGCCGGGTAATACGCAGTGGCGACGAGGCTGAATACCACGGCATGCAGGGTGTGGCCGGAGGGAAAGCTGAAGCGGTCGAGCGGTGCGGTCAGGCAGCAGATGGCTGGGCAGACTTGATAGGGGCGCGGGCGTTCAGTCGCGCCTTTCAACCCCTTGTAAATCAGCGTACCCAGAAGGCCGGCAATCATCATATGCAGCACCGCCGGCAACGCATCCCAGCCGCGCCAAACGAGCAGCGCCAGCATCAGGCCATACCAGAATACGCCGTCGCCGAGGCGGCTGGCGAGCCGCAGCAAGCCGATTTTCCAGCTAGGCAAGCGCACGCCATTGAGGCGCTCCAGCCACGCATGTTCACGCGCGGCCAGTCGATTCAGACCATGATGGGCAACCAGGCTTAGGCGCGCACGCATGGTGGGTTCCAGGGAATGTTGACGCCAACTAGCCGGTGTTGGCGGCGGAGGCAGCGTCCAACAGGGTGTCCGCTGCGGGATGGGATTGGGCGAGCCGCAGCAGCACGCGCTCGAAGCTGTCGATGATCGCGTCCCACGACAATTGCGCGGCGCGCGCGGCGGCCGCGCTGCCGAGGCGGCGTTGCAGTGCAACGGCGGGCGCCAGCGACACGGCCTCGGCGATGAATGCGGCTTCGCTTTCGGGCGGCGCCTTGAGGCCATTTTCGCCATGGCGGATGACTTCCTCGGCGGCGGCGCAGTCGTAGGCCACCACCGCAAGTCCGGAGGCCATGGCCTCGATCGTGACATTGCCCCAGGTTTCGGTCAGGCTGGGAAACAGGAACACGTCGCCGCTGGCGTAATGGGCCGCCAGCGCCTCGTCGATTTGCGTGCCGCAGAAAATGGCGTCGGGGCGTTTGGCTTGCCAGCTGGCGCGTTCGGGGCCGTCGCCCACCAGCACCAGGCGAGTGGCGGGATGCGTTTCGCGCATGGCATCGAAGGCCCGAAACACCAGCGCCAGATTTTTCTCGGCGGCCAGACGCCCCACATACAGCGCCACGGTTTCGTCTGCGTTCACCCCCCAGCGCGCGCGCAGCGCCGGGTCGCGGCGGCCGGGATGAAACTGCCTGGTGTCCACCCCGCGCCCGATGATCTCGATGTTCTCGTAGCCGTGGCTGAGTAATTCGCGGCGGATACCTGCGGTCGGCACCAGGGTGACGGCGGATTTGTTATGGAACTTGCGCAGATAGGCCACGATGGCGCGGCGCAGCAGGCCCAGGCCATAGTGATTGCTGTAGCTGTGGAAATTGGTGTGGAAGTCGCTGGCGACCGGCAGGCGCAGCTTGTTCGCGGCGGCCAGTGCCGACCAGCCGAGCGGACCCTCGGTGGCGATCTGCACCACGTCCGGGCGCTGCATGGTCCATAGCCGGGTCAACGCCCCTTTCGCCGGCAAGCCCATTTTCAGGCCTTCGTAATGCGGCAGGGCGATGCCGCGCTGCAGGTGTTCACTGAGGGTGGCGGTGGGGTGCGGCTGGTCGTCAGCGTGCTGACGCGGACGTATCAACTGAATCTGATGGTTGCGCGCCTGCAAGCCGTTGACCAGGCGCCCCAGCGTGATGGCTACGCCATTGACTTCGGGCGGGTAGGTTTCGGTGACGACCGCAATGCGCAACTGCGGGCGCATCGACGGCAAGGTCTGGCAGGTGAATTCGGCGGCATCCATGGCGCGCAGCATGCGCCCGGTGTGCGACAGCGCGATGAAGCCAGCGTGACGCTTGGGTGAACCCCCGGGTTCAGGCGGCGAGTGGCAGCGCCTGCTGCGCAATCGCCCGCAACAGCAAAATATCACGGTAGGCGCCCGGCTCAAAGCCCAGCCGGGTGCCGCCGCGATGGTCGTAGATCAAATCGTTGAAGAAAGCCTCGATATCCGGTGAGTTCCACACATGCACCAGCTGTTCAAGCAGGTGCGGGTAGGCCTCCAGCCCATGGGTGGTTTCGCTGTCATGGACAATCGGATGGCCGCTGAGGTTGACGTTGAAATAACGGCGGCACTCGGCGCTGGCGGTGGCATAGCCGGCGGTATCGCCTGCGCGGTGCAGCAGGTCGAGCAGCAGCAGCCATGGCACCGGTGATTCGGTCGGCGCTTCGCGCAGATGCTCCTGCAGCAGATGCGCCGCGAGCTCGCTGTGGCCGTGAGCCAGGAATACTTCGGCCTGATCGAGGATGTCCTCCTTGACCTCGGTGCCTTCTTCGCTCGGCGGCGGGTCGACTTCCGGCATCCGCTCGGGGGTGAGTTCCGGCGTGTGCGTCATCTCGGCGAGGGCGGGCAAGGTGTCCACCATCTCGAGCGGGTGAGGATTACGGCCGCGCTGGCGCCGCCAAGCGGTCAATACGCCGGCCCCGGTCAGCAGGCCGATTGCCAGCAGATACAGGGGCCAGCGTGCGGGCTGTTTGGGCGGAGGCGGCATCACTGTCGCTGAAGAGGCGGTGCGGCGGGCTTCCAGCGCGGCATAGCGCTGCTGCAGCGCTGCCATCTGCGCTTCCAGATGGGCAAGCTTGCGGTTGAGTGCGGTGTTTTCGTCCGACAGTTCGGTGGCGGTGAGCTGTTCAGGCCGCGGCTGGGCCGGATCCGGCAACTGGTTGTCGAGACGCGGCGCAATCGGGGTATCGGCTGCGGGCGACACGCGGTGTTTTCCTGACAGTACCAGGCGCGGCACGCCAGCGGCGGCTTGGGGCGGTATGGCGGGCTGGTGCGGGGCGGTGGCAGACGGCCGGGCGGGGGCGGTGACAGCAGGGGCACGTTTGACGTGGTGCGGCCGGTGCGGGGCCGTGGATGCCGGCGTCGCGATGGACGCCGCTGCTGTTTGTTGTGCGGCGGGTCCCTCACGGACGCTGACCGCTTCCACCTGCGCAGGCGGGTCGAGCAGCACGACGTAATCACGTTGCAGGCGGGCTTCGCAGTCGGATACCAGTGCGAACTGCGCAACCGGATCATGGATGGGCTGCGTGGTGCGTATATGCAGCAGCCTCTGCTCGCCAGCCAGCTCGATGCTCAGCTGTGCGCGTGGCGGGGGGGCGATGCTCCCTGTGCTGGCGCCGAGGCTGAAGCAGTCCGCTGTAACGGCGGGCGTGGTGTCCAGCAGGGTGACGGTCGCGTCCAGCGGTTGTCCGAGGAACGAGCGCACGCTGATTTCGCCTAGCCCGAACGCTGCGGTGGAACCGGCATGGCACAGACACAGCAGGAGGCAGACGGGTTTGAGTTTCACACAGGCTCTGAAATGAGGGTACACCCCTGTATTCCGGCTAAGAACGCTATAACTTTAGAAAATGACGTGACATTGACACAATGTTGGTTATCGGCGCCGCTTGAATTCAACGCCGCTAATTTAGCCCAGCAGCACCAATGTCCACACCACCACCACATTGACCAGTGCGATCATCACCGCCGCGCTGCCCATGTCCTTGGCACGCTTGATGAGCAAATGGTGTTCCAGCGAAATGCGGTCGACCGCCGCCTCAAGCGCGGAATTCAGCAGTTCGACCACCAGCACGCCCAGCACCGCAGCGATCATCAACGCGCGCTCTACCCCGGTTTTTCCCAGATACCACGCCAGCGGAATCAGCAGCAGCGCCAGAAGCACTTCCTGGCGGAACGCGTCCTCGTGCCTGAATGCGGCGCTGAGTCCGTCCCGGGTGTAGCGGCTTGCGTTCAGCAAACGCCGCAGGCCGGTTTTGCCCTTGTACGGGCTGATGGGTTCAGTCATACCGCTGGCTTGTAGGCCAGATCAAGCTCACGTGCGGCCTTGACGTCGTCCAGGCGCCGCACCGGCAGGCTGTAGGGCGCACCCTTCACCAGCGCGGCGCTGGTCTCGGCTTCATGCTTGATCTTGATCATGGCGTCGATGAAACCATCCAGCGTTTCGCGGCTTTCGGTTTCGGTCGGCTCGATCAGCAGGCATTCCGGCACCAGCAAGGGAAAATAAGTCGTCGGCGCGTGGTAACCGTAGTCGAGCAGACGCTTGGCGAAGTCCATCGCCGACACGCCGGTGGCATCCTTGAGTTTTTTCAGGGTGACGATGAATTCGTGACTGGCGCGACGCTCGGGGAAGGCGAGATCGAAACCGGCTTCACGCAGCCGCGCCATCAGATAGTTGGCGTTGAGCGTGGCGTATTCGGCGACACGGTGCATGCCCTCGCCGCCGAGCAGGCGCGCATAAATATAGGCGCGCATCAGCACCCCGGCGTTGCCCATGTTGGCCGACAGGCGGCCGATCGACTGCGGCAGGTCGGTTTCGGTCGCCAGCCGGTAAGCGCCGTTTTCATTCAACACCAGCGGAATCGGCATGAAAGGCAGCAGACGCTCGGCCACGCCCACCGGCCCGGCGCCCGGTCCGCCGCCGCCGTGCGGGGTGGAAAAGGTCTTGTGCAGGTTCATGTGGATGACGTCGAAGCCCATGTCGCCGGGGCGCACCTTGCCGAGAATCGCGTTGAGGTTGGCGCCGTCGTAGTACAGCAGGCCACCTGCGTCGTGCACGATTTTCTGGATGTCGGCGATGGTCTTCTCGAACACCCCGAGCGTCGACGGGTTGGTCAGCATCAGGCCGGCGGTGTGCGGGCCGACCGCAGCCCTCAACGCGGCGAGATCGACGCTGCCGGTCGAGTCGGTGGGGATTTCCTTTACCGTGTAGCCGCACATCGTGGCGGTGGCCGGGTTGGTGCCATGCGCCGCGTCCGGCACGATGATCTCGCGCCGTGCGGTGTCGCCGCGCGCGTCGTGGTAGGCGCGGATCATTGCCACCCCGGCGAATTCGCCGTGTGCGCCCGCCATCGGCGCCATCGACACGCCCGCCATGCCGGTCACGTCCTTCAGCATTTCCTGCAGCTCGAACATGCTGGCGAGGAACCCTTGGCCCGTCTCGTCCGGGCTCGCCGGGTGGCGCGCCAGAAACTGCGGCAGCATCGCCAGAGAATTGCACGCGCGCGGGTTGTACTTCATGGTGCACGAACCGAGCGGATAGAACTGCGTGTCGATGGAGAAATTCTTCTGCGACAGGCGCGTGTAATGGCGCACCACGTCGAGCTCGGAGACTTCGGGCAGCGCGGGTGCAGTCTTGCGACGCAGCGCGGCAGGCAGGTCGTCAAGGCTGCCCGCGGCGGCGGGCAGTTGGGCGGTGGCCGTGCGGCCGCGGCGGGAATGGTCGAATATCAGCATGACTTCAGGATTCAGGGGTCGGGATTCAGGGGTCAGGGAAGAACTCAGACGTCTGATTCAGATAGCGCGGCGAAGCCGCACATCCCCTGAATCCTGACCCCTGAATCCTGATCCCTATTTCAATACAGCCAGCGCAGCGTCGTACTCAGGCTCGACGGTCAACTCTGGCCCCAACTGCGTGTACAGCACGGTGTCATTTTCATCGAGCACCAGGGTGGCGCGGGCAGACAGTCCGGCAATCGGGCTATCAAGCAGCAGCACGCCGTAATCCTCGGCGAACTTGCGGTCGCGCATCATCGACAGCGTGACCACGTTGTTGATCCCCTCGCTGGAACAGAAGCGCCCCTGCGCGAACGGCAGGTCGCAGGTTACGACCAGCACCACCACGTCGCCCCGCGTCTTCGCAAAATCGTTGAAGCGCTTGGTGCTGTTGGCGCACACCCCGGTGTCGAGCGAATGCGCGATGCTCAGCAGCTTTTTCTTGCCCTTGTAATTGGCCAGCGAAACCTCGCTGAGATCGCCCGCAATAAGCTTGAAATCCGGCGCTTGGCTGCCTACTTTGGGTAGATTTCCGTTGGTGTGTGCAGGGGTGCCTTTGAATAGAACGTCAGCCATGGTGAGTCTCCTTTAATAAATCAATTAAACGCAGGGTGCGATGCAATACGCCCTACGCTCCGGTGTCCTTGTCATAGCGGGACAAGTGCTCATCAATATTCTCGCGCAGCATTTTTTCGTATTCCGCCAGGAAATAGGCGATTGCGGGCTCTTTCTCTGCAATCAACTGAGCCTTGTTCTCTGTCGCCGCCGTGATGACGAAGGCATTGAATCGCGCTGCCGCAAATAACGCGCTTGCGCTCACCCGGCTGGGCTTCACTTCGCTCAAGTGGGTATTGGCCAGTTGAATGAACGAGTCAGCCAGATCCCAGAATTGCTTGTCCCTTTGTACATCACTCATGTTTCGCCCCAGCTAGCTCTTGTAAGCACACGGCGGGGCTTCGCGCCGCTTCGACAGGATACGTTCCATGTGTTGCGCGTAGTGGTCGAGGTCGGCAGTGGTCTTGGTTTCGGTGACGCACACCAGAATCGCCTGCCCAAGCTCGGGATACCAGCCGGAAATATCCAGCCCGCCGAGGATGCCCTGAGCCCGCAGCGCGCGCAGCACGTCCTTGGCACTAGTGCCCTTCAGGGTATTGTCGTTCAGCTTCAGCACCACTTCGTGGAAGTAGGGCGCCGCGAACACGCGCGTGACGCCGGGAATCGCCGCCAGCTTGTCGGCCAGCGCCACGGTGTGGGCGTGGCTGGCGGACGCGACTTTCGCCAGGCCCTGCGGCCCCAAGAGCGCCATGTACTGGGTCGCGGCGGTGACGACCAGACCCTGGTTGGTGCAGATGTTGGAAGTGGCCTTGGAGCGGCGGATGTGCTGCTCGCGCGCCTGCAGGGTCAGGGTAAACCCGGGCTTGCCGTCGAGATCGACGGTGCGGCCGACGATGCGCCCCGGCATCTGCCGCACGAAATCCTGGCGGCAGCACATGAAGCCGAAGTAGGGACCGCCCGAGGCCATCGGCGCGCCGAGCGGCTGGCCTTCGCCCACCGCGATATCGGTGCCTTTGGTACCCCATAGACCGGGCGCTTCGAGTACCGCCAGCGTGGTCGGGTTGACCAGCGCAATCGCCAGCGCGCCCTTGTCGTGCGCCCAGTCGGTCATGGCGTGGACGTCTTCCAGCACGCCGAAGAAGTTTGGCTGCGGGATCACCAGTCCGGCGAATGCGCCGGGGTCGGCCGGCAGCACGGTTTGCCCAGTCGCGGGATCGTAGTCGAGTTCGACCAGTTCGATACCCTGATTCTTCACCGTGGTGTTGACCACGCGACGGTAGATGGGGTGCACCGTCTTCGGCATCAGCACGCGGCGCGAGGTCTTGTGCGAGCGGACAGCCATCAGTACCGCTTCGGCCAGTGCCGACGCGCCGTCGTACAAGGACGCGTTCGACACGTCGAGCCCGGTCAGCCGGGTCATCATGGTCTGGTATTCGTAGATCAGCTGCAGCGTGCCTTGCGACGCCTCGGCCTGATACGGCGTATAGGCCGAATAGAACTCGCCGCGCGTGGTGATCTGCCAGATCGCCGCCGGGATGTGGTGCTCGTAGACACCGGCGCCGATGAAGTTGGACCAGAAACCGTCCTGCGACGCGCGTTCCTGCATCAGCCGCGCTACCGCCATTTCGGGCAGGCCATCGGGCACGTCCTTCAGCTTGCCGGTTTTCAGCGCGGGCGGGATTTCGTCGAACAGGTCCTCGATGCGGGCTGCGCCGATGGCGCCGAGCATCGCGGAGACGTCTTCTTCAGTATGGGGAATGAAGGGCATTTTGCTTAGGGGTCAGGATTCAGGGATCAGGATTCAGGGATCAGGATTCAGGGGAGGATTCAGTGCCCGGTTTCAGATGAAGCGCGGCGTTGCCGCACATTCCCTGACCCCTCAATGCGCTTCCGACTCGACCAGCTTCTGGTACGCGCCAGCGTCGAGCAACTCCGCGACGTCGCCGGCGTTGGCAGGTTTCATCTTGAACATCCACGCGCTGTAAGCGTCCTTGTTCACTGCTTCGGGGCTGGATTCGACGTCGCCGTTGGCGGCGATGACTTCGCCAGCGATCGGGGCGTAGACATCGGACGCGGCTTTCACCGATTCGACCACCGCGCATTCCTCGCCCTTGGCGAGATTGCGGCCGGGGACGGGGTTTTCGATGAACACCATGTCGCCCAGCAGATCCTGGGCGTGGTGGGTGATGCCAATGGTCAGCGTGCCGTCGGCTTCGACGCGCACCCATTCGTGGCTGGGGGTGTATTTGAGGTCAGCGGGGATGCTCATGTTGTGTATTCCTGGTCGAGTTGTGTTCCAGGGGTCAGGGCTCAGGATTCAGGATTCAGGGAAGGTGCGGCTACGCCGCGCTGTTTTCCCTGAGCCCTGGCCCCTGAATCCTGGCCCCTCCTAAATCATTACCTTGCCGTTGCGCACGAACGGATATTTCACTACTTTTGCTTTCAGTTTTTTGTCGCGGATCTCGACTTCGACTTCCTCGCCCGGGGCGATACCGAGCGGGATGCGAGCGAGGGCGATGGACTTTTCCATCGTAGGCGAAAAAGTGCCGGAGGTGATTTCGCCGTCGCCGTTTTTCGTCAGCACTTTCTGGTGGCTGCGTAGCACGCCCTTATCGAGCAGCAACAGGCCGACGAGCTGTTTGGTCACTTCGCTTTTTTCCAGCGCGGCGCGGCCGACAAAGTCGCGTTCGGTTTTCAGATCGACCGTCCACGCCAGGCCGGATTCCAGCGGTGAGGTGGTTTCGTCCATGTCCTGGCCGTAGAGGTTCATCCCGGCTTCCAGTCGCAAGGTGTCGCGCGCGCCGAGACCGATCGGCTTGCCGCCGGCTTCCATCAGCGCTTTCCAGAAGAAGGGCGCGGATTTCGCCAGCACCATGACTTCGAAGCCGTCCTCGCCGGTGTAGCCGGTGCGGGCGATGAACATCTCGCCCATCGCGGCGGCGTTGAAGGGTTTGAGTGTGGCGGTGATGCTGTCGACGCCGGGCAGCGCGTTGTTCAGTGCCTGCGTTGCGTGCGGGCCCTGGATCGCGATCATCGCCAGGTCGCGGCGCGGAATGAGCGTCAGCCCCATGCCCCAGTCGGCGTTGCATTTCTCCATCCAGGCGACATCTTTTTCCGCGGTGCCGGCGTTGACCACCAGGCGGAACCAGCTCTCGTCCATGAAATAAATGATGAGGTCGTCGATGACGCCGCCGGACTCGTTCAGCATGCACGAATACAGGGCCTTGCCCGACATTTGCAGCTTGTCGACGTTATTGGCGACCAGGCGGCGCAGGAAGGCGCGCACGTTGGCGCCCTTGATGTCGAGCGGCAGCATGTGCGAGACGTCGAACAGGCCGCAGCCGCTGCGCACCGCATGGTGTTCCGAGAGTTGCGAGCCGTAGTTGACCGGCATGTCCCAGCCACCGAAATCGACCATTTTGGCGTTGAGTTCGCGGTGAGTGGCGTTGAGCGGCGTGTGTTTGAGTGTGGACATGGGGCGGCACCAAAAATAAAAAAAGGGTGGGGCGCGGTTGCGCTCCACCCCTCTGTCCTTGGTACCTGAGAGATTACGGTCAAGGGATGCTGGATCCTGTGGCCGCTGCCCCTTCGGTGGCAGCTTCGCTGGCGTTCAACCCAGTGACTGCGCTCTCCAGAGTGTTCCTTTCGTTGCGGTCCTTTTGCCTGAGCGATTCCGGGTGAATTGCGCCTTCGGCGGCATGCGTTGCATGCACTCTCCCGCAACGGGAACGCGCACTATACCGAAGAAGCCTCAGGCCGGCCAGCCTTGCGCGCTACCCGCGTCGGATCAATAGCTTAGCTGCAAGTCGAAGCCCATGGGTGCGAGGTCGCGCACGGTGAGCGGCAGGCTCAAGGGCTGTTCGCTGCGCGGCGGGATGCCGAGGGCAATGCGCTGGGGGTCGTCGAGGTATTCGCTGGGTGCGAAGCTGCGGCGCGCCAGCGGGCGGTTGCGCTGATCGGTCAGCGTGAGCAACAACACCGGCCAGGCCTGGGCTTGGTCGGCGCGGTTGCCGAGGGTGAGGACGAGTTTCAGTCGCCCCCCGGCTTCGGTTTGCAGGTCGGATCCGACGATTTGCAGGTGCGTCAGGTTTTTGGATAGCGAGAGTGTGCAGCCGAGCACGGCGCAGGCCTGCTCGAATGCGGGGCGGGTCTGTGGCAACCGGCTGACGAGCGTGTCGCGCAGAAAGTAGGTGGTTTGCGCAAGCAGCAGCACCATCAACAGTGCGCTGGCCATGGCCCACACCCAGGGCTTGATGCGGCGCGCCGTGGACGGGATGCGCGCCGTGCCGGGCATGGGCGCGGCATATTCGATGTGCGCGGCAGGCCGGGTCGGCGCAGCGACGGCACCCGGCGCGGTGGGATATGCAAGCTCGGCGGTCGCGGCAGGATAGGCGGGGGCAGGGTAGATCCGCGGCAATGGACCGGGGTCGTCCGACACCGCAATGTCGGGATCGATGAGGATGATCGAGGGGAGGTCGAGCGAAGTTTCGCGCTGGGCGATCCCGTGGATGGCGATTGCTGCTGTCACTTCCTCCGCGCGGAGGGCGGCCGCAGACGTTTCCTCGCTTGGGGCGGGGGTCGCGGCGGGCATCGCCTCGTGTGATTCATGCGCGGCAGCGGGCGCGACTTCCGGCAGCGGGACAGCTGCAATGGATTCGGGTTCAACCGGAGGCAGCGGTGAACCGTCTTCCATCAGCAGACTCGGGCGCGCATCGAAGGCGGCACCACACACGCTGCATTGCACCCAGCCCTGTGCGGCGTCGAACTGATCGGCACCGAGGCGGAACACGCTGGCACATTGCGGGCAGGTGGTGCGGAAAGTCACTGTTTAATGCCGGACAGCCGCACCCAGCCTTCGTCGAGTGCGGGCGCATCGAACGCAAACCACTCACGGTAAACCGCCATGACATCGTCGGCCTGCTCGGCGAGGATGCCGGACAGCACCAGTCGTCCGCCTGTGCGCACGCGACCCGCCAGCAGCGGCGCCATGCCTTTGAGCGGGTTGGTGAGGATGTTGGCGACGACGATGTCGTATTGCCCGGGCGCGAGTTCGCCGGGCAGGCAGAAGTGTGCGGTGACATCGTTGAGCGCGGCGTTGTCGCGCGAGGCGGTGACCGCCTGAGCGTCGATGTCGACGCCGTCGACCCGGGTCGCGCCGAGCTTGACTGCTGCGATGGCGAGGATGCCGGAGCCGCAGCCGTAATCCAGCAGGGTTTCGCCGCCGCTCACGTGTTCATCGAGCCAGCGCAGACACAGCCGGGTGGTCGGGTGGCTGCCGGTGCCGAACGCCAGGCCGGGATCGAGTTTGAGATTGATGGCGCTGCTGTCGGGGGCGTCGTGCCAGGTCGGCACGATCCACAGACGCGGCGAGATCGGGATGGGGTCGAACTGCGATTGGGTCAGCCGCACCCAGTCTTCGTCGGCCACATTGTCGACGGTGTATTGCGCGGGTGCCGTGATTCCGGCCAGTTTGGCGGCTGCCGCGAGCGTCGCGGCCACATCGGCGTCGGCTTCCAGCAGCACCACCGCGACGCTGTGCGCCCACAATTCGGCGGTTGGATAATCAGGTTCGCCGAACAGCGGCGTTTCGTCGGCCGTCCCGGCATCGGCGTCCTCCAGCGACACCGACAGCGCGCCGACATCCATCAGCGCATCGGACAGCGGCTCGGCCTGTTTGGAATCAACGAGAATGCGGACGGATTGCCAGGGCATGTGTAGTGAGCGGTAAACGGTAAGGGGTAAGCAGCGTGCTGTTCACCGCTGACTGCTCACTCTTTGCCTGCGGCTTCCTTTTCCTCCGCCAGTTTGTGCTCCAGATAATGAATGCTGGTGCCGCCGGCGATGAAGGCGGCGTCGTGCATGAGAATCTGGTGCAGCGGGATGTTGGTCTGAATGCCTTCGACGACCATTTCCATCAGCGCGCCGCGCATGCGGGCGATGGCCTGGTCGCGGGTGTCGCCGTAGGCGATGAGCTTGCCGATCATCGAATCGTAGTGCGGAGGCACGTAATAGCCGTGGTAGACGTGCGAGTCGACGCGGATGCCGGGGCCGCCGGGGGCGTGGTAGTTGGTCAGCTTGCCGGGGCTGGGAACGAAAGTGACCGGGTGCTCGGCGTTGATACGGCACTCGATGGCGTGGCCCCTGAACTGGATGTCCTTTTGCTTCCACGGCAGTTTTTCGCCGTTGGCGACGCGGATCTGCGTCTGCACGATGTCGATGCCGGTGATGAGCTCGGTGACAGGGTGTTCGACCTGCACCCGGGTGTTCATTTCGATGAAATAGAACTCGCCGTTCTCATACAGGAATTCGAAGGTGCCGGCGCCGCGATAGCCGATCTTGCGGCAGGCTTCGGCGCAGCGTTCGCCGATCTTGTCGCGCAGCTTGGGGTCGAGCCCGGGCGCGGGCGCCTCTTCCAGCACTTTCTGGTGGCGACGCTGCATCGAGCAGTCGCGCTCGCCCAGGTGCACGGCGTTGCCGTGCTCGTCGGCGAGGATCTGGATCTCGATATGACGCGGCGTTTGCAGGAATTTTTCCATGTAGACCATGGGATTGCCGAAGAAGCTCTGCGCCTCGGAGCTGGTCATGGCGACCGCATTCAGCAGGGCGGCTTCGGTGTGTACCACGCGCATCCCGCGCCCGCCGCCGCCGCCCGCTGCCTTGATGATGACGGGGTAGCCGATCTGGGCGGCGGTTTTAATGATCTCGTCCGGGTCTTCCGGCAGCGCGCCCTCCGAACCCGGCACACATGGCACCTTGGCTTCGATCATGGCTTGTTTGGCGGTGACCTTGTCGCCCATCAAGCGGATATTTTCCGGGCGCGGACCGATGAAGGCGAAGCCGGACGATTCAACGCGTTCGGCAAAGTCGGCATTCTCGGACAGGAAACCATAGCCGGGATGGATCGCTTCAGCGTCGGTGACTTCCGCCGCCGCGATGATGGACGGCACATGCAGATAACTTTGTGTGGAAGGCGGTGGGCCGATGCATACCGATTCGTCAGCCAGCTTCACATACTTGGCATCACGGTCGGCTTCGGAATACACCACGACCGTTTTGATGCCCATCTCACGACAGGCACGCTGGATGCGCAGGGCGATTTCGCCGCGGTTGGCGATGAGAATTTTTTCGAACATAACTTAGGGGCCAGGGGTCAGGATTCAGGGGTCAGGGAAGGGGCTGCGCGCCTTGTTCAAATGGCGCGGCGTAGCCACTACATTCGCTGAATCCTGACCCCTAAGCCCTGAATTTTTCCTCAGGCGATCACAAACAAGGGTTCGCCGTATTCCACCGGCTGACCGTTTTCGACCAGGATGGCCTTGATGACGCCACCCTGATCCGTTTCGATTTCGTTCAGCAGCTTCATCGCTTCGATGATGCAGAGCGTGTCACCCGCGTTTACGCTCTGGCCGACTTCGGCAAAGTTTTTCGAACCGGGCGCGGGCGCGCGGTAGAACGTACCGACCATGGGCGAGCGAACGATGTGGCCTTCGGGCACCGCGTCTTCAGCCGGGGCGGCGGCAACCACTGCCGCAACCGGCGCGGGCGCGTGCATCATCTGCGGGGCATGCATCATCATGGGCGCGCCGGCAATGCTCTTGGCGATGCGGACTTTTTCTTCGCCCTCGGTGATTTCAAGCTCGGCGATGCCGGAGGCTTCGACCAGGTCAATGAGCTTTTTCAGTTTTCTGAGATCCATGGGGAGTCCTGTCTTGTAGGTGACGCAGCGCGTATTCCAGTGCCAGTTCGTAGCCGTGTGCGCCCAGCCCGGACACCACGCCGACCGCGAGGTCTGAGACATACGAATGGTGGCGGAAGGATTCGCGCGCGAAAATATTGGAAAGATGCACTTCGACAAAGGGGATGGCGACCGCCGCCAGGGCATCGCGGATCGCTACGCTGGTGTGGGTGTAGGCCGCCGGGTTGATGATGATGAAGTCGATGTGGTCGCGGCTGGCTTGATGGATGCGTTCGACCAGTGCGCCTTCGTGGTTGTGCTGGAAGGTTTCGACGTGTGCGCCGGCGGTTTCCCCGCGGCTGGCCAGCGCGCGATTGATATCGTCGAGCGTGGCGAGACCGTAATGTTTGGGCTCGCGGCTGCCCAGCAAATTCAGGTTGGGGCCATGCATAACCAAGACATGCGGGTGCAGACTGGAGACCGATTTGGCCGCCGCGCGGCCGGTTCGTTTAGTCGTCATGGCGGCAAGTTTGCCGTAGATAGGGGTAAATTGTCCAGATATTGACGCTAAATTACATCTATGCGCCGATTTTGTGCGAGGCGGCTTCGAGCGTGCGCGCCAGCGCCGAGTCGAGGGTGGCGCGCGGCAGCCGCCCCAGATGGCTCAGCACAATGGCGCCGTCGCGATCAAGCACGATGGTGTAAGGCAGTGCCCCACTCGGGTTGCCCAGTTGTCGCGCCAGATTGTTGGCCGCTCCCTCGCCGATCAGGATCGGATAGTTGACCGGCTGACGCCGCAAAAACTGCGCGACGTTGGCGGAATTATCGATGGCGAGGCCGACAAACTCGACGCCTTGGCGCTGATATTGCGCGCGCAGGGCAGCAAAGTCCGGCATTTCCTCGCGGCATGGCGCGCACCAGCTGGCCCAGAAATTCAGTACCAGAATCTGGCCGCGCCATTGCGACAGGGGTTGGGGGTGGCCTTGGGCGTCCGGAAAGCTGAGTTGCCACAGCGTCGCGGTGGACGTTGTCGGCGCCTGCGGCGCATAGCGCGTTTGCGCCAGCCAGATGCCCGCTGTCAGGGCAGCCAGCGCCAACGGGATGGTGTAAAGCAGCCGCTTATCCATAGCGATACCTGTCCTACAGCGTGCCGTAGGAATGCAGGCCCGACAAGAACATGTTCACGCCGAGGAACGCGAAGGTGGTGACCAGCAGCCCCACCACTGCCCACCATGCCAGCATCGGCCCGCGCAGGCCTTTAACCAGGCGAATATGCAGCCACGCGGCGTAATTCAGCCAGACGATCAGCGCCCAGGTTTCTTTCGGATCCCAGCTCCAGTAGCCGCCCCAGGCTTCGGCAGCCCACATCGCGCCCAGAATGGTGGCAATGGTGAAGAAGGCAAAGCCGATGGCAATGGCCTTGTACATCATGTCATCGATGACTTCCGGCTTGGGCAGGCGGCTTGCCAGGATGCCGCGCGAGGCCAACAGGTAGCCGACGCCGAGCATGGCTGAAAGCGAGAACGAGCCGTAACCGATGAAGTTGGCAGGCACGTGCAGCTTCATCCACCAGGATTTGAGCGCGGGCACCAGCGGCTGGATTTCGTGTGCGCCACGGTCGAAGGTGTACCAGAGGATGAAGCCGACTGCCGCCGAAATCACCAGCAGCACCAGGGCGCCGAGCTGCCGGGTCTGATAACGCGCTTCGTAATACAGATACATCATCGCGGTGAAGAGGCAGAACAGCACGAACACTTCGTACAGATTGGACACCGGGATATGGCCGACGTCGGTGCCGATCAGGTAGGACTCGTACCAGCGCACCATCAGGCCGACGAAACCCAGGGCTATGGCAGACCAGGTCAGGGCGCTGCCGGTTTTCATGATGAATTCGGAGCGGGACAGCAGCCCCGCCCAGTAGGTGATCGTGGCCAGGACGAACAGCGCGCACATCCACATGATTGCGGCCTGACTGGAGATCAGGTATTTGAGGAAGAACGCCTGTTCCATGCGCGCCAGATCGCCGTGGTATTGACTGATCGCGAACAGGCTGATGAGACCGACCACGATGAACAGCCGGCGAAACGGTTTCCAGAACCAGCCGAATCCTGTCAGCGCGGGAATCGCCGCCAGCAGGATGCCTTTTTCATAGACGTCCATGAATTCGCCGAAGCGCGACAGGGCAAACAGGGCGCCGCTGGCAACGATGGCGGCAAACAGCCAGTCGAACAGCGACAGGCGCTTGAACAGCGGAGCGGGTTGGTTAAGTGCGAGTTCCATGGGGGTCTCCGAGTGTCTTGATTTAAGACGGCTTCACCAGCACATCGAGTGCTTGCGAGTGTTGGGCAAATTCTTTTTCGAAATCGATGGTCTGCTTGGCCGACGACATCGCCAGCAGTGCACTACCCGGCTTGATGCGCAGCCACACCCGGCGTTCACGTACAAACAGCATGAAGAATACGCCGAGCGTCAGCAGCAGCGAACCGAAGTAGACCACGTTTTTCCCGGGTGAGCGGGTGAGTTGCAGGCCGGTAGCTTTGACCTCATCGTACTGCATCAGTTGCAGATAGATGGGCGCGCCGTAGGCGAACATGTCGGAGACGCTGTTGAGGCTGTCGCGCACCAGCCAGCCGGTGGTGTCGTCGGCCTTGGGCGCGGGCAGCCCGGCCTGACGATTGGCGATTTGCAGCGCCTCGAAGGCGGCGAGTTCGAGAATGCGCAGATAGGTGGCCGCCGCTTTTTCGCGTTCGGCGGCGGGCACTTTTTCCTCGATGAAACGCCCCAGTGATTGAAAACCGCCTTCTGCAAACAAAGCCAGCATTTGCGTCGCGCTGAACTTCAGCTTGTCCTCGATCTCGGTGCCCCAGGCTTTTTGCGGCAGTGCCTGACGAGCGAAGCGAGCGGCGATTTCGGGGCGCAGTTCCGCATTCAGCAGCGCCCCGCGCAGTCGCATGAAACTGTCGATATCGCCGTTGGCGT
>Ga0315270_10000790_pt1 | contig 16967 bp, 16 predicted proteins | sample C1_bottom_MG_FD_204932 | JGI IMG/M metagenome (GOLD analysis project Ga0315270, IMG submission 204932) | Sediment microbial communities from Yellowstone Lake, YNP, Wyoming, USA - C1_bottom | ecosystem: Environmental > Aquatic > Freshwater > Lake > Sediment | place: USA: Wyoming | collected...
TTCCAAAGCTTGATCGAGTGATTCAAGTATTTATCGGCATTCAGTTGCTTTTTGCGATTGGAATTGCCGTCTCGCCCAGCTTCTTTGCCGTGCCGGGCACGCTGTTGATAGCGGCCACGGTGTTGCTGATTTTGTCTGCGAGCATATTCTGTGCAATTGCCAAGAAGCAGCGCCTGGCCCTGTTCTTTCTGGCGGCTTTTTCCATGTGGATCCTCGGTGTTGTCGTGGTTGGGCTGAAGACACTTACGCTGCTCCCGGTCAACGCGGTCACCATGAACGGATATCAGATTGGCTCGGCGCTGGAAATGCTGCTGCTGGCATTTGCCCTGGCCTATCGCTTCAACATGATTCGCCGCAAGGCCACTGACGACGTCGAGCAGATCAACGCCAGTCTGGAGCAGCGTTTGCAGGCGCGCGAGGCCGAGTTGACTGCAAGCCATCAACGATTGCGCGCAATCGAATATCGCCAAACGCTGAGCGAGGAGCGGCAACGCCTGATGCAGGACATGCACGATGGCATGGGCTCAACGCTGACCAGCGCACTGCGCGTAGTGGAGCGCGGCCACCTGGATGAGGCTGAAGTCGCGCAAGTGCTCAAAGGCTGCATCGACGACCTCAAGTTGGCGATCGATTCAATGGAGCCAGTGGACGCTGACCTGCTGCTCTTGCTGGCGACCCTGCGCTTTCGCCTGGGCCCGCGACTGGAGAGCACCGGCATCTCCTTGCGTTGGGAAGTCCGGGACATCCCGGCGCTCGATTGGTTGGATCCCAAGAATTCGCTGCACATCCTGCGCATTCTGCAAGAGGCCTTCACGAACATCATCAAGCACGCGAATGCCACGGAGATCTGGGTTGCAACAGCCGCCGATGCCGACAAAGTAATGGTGACGATCACCGACAACGGACAAGGCTTTGCCGTGGCGCAGGCACTCAACAGCGGCGGCAAGGGCCTGTCCAATCAGACCCGCCGCGCGCAAGCCATCGGTGCTGAAGTCAAGTGGGCCTCGGACGATTCAGGTACGCGCCTGACACTGCTACTGCCGATCACGCGGCAGGCGGCTGGTCAGTAGCTTGATGCGTTCCGGGCAGCTCCATGACATCGGCCAAGCGCTATGTGCTGATGATCTTCTGGGAAACGCTGGAAGACCACACCGTGGCTTTCCGCGAAGGCCCGCTCTTTCCCCAATGGCGCGCCATCGTCGGGCCACTTTTCGCGGGCCCGCCGACGGTCGAACACTTCACGCTGCTGACCAAGTCGGAGTGAGGGGCCGGGGTGCGCGGCGCAGTGATCTGGACAAATGAGGTCCGTCAGGGGTGGCCGTGGATTGGTTCGCGACCCCACCGGCTGGCATCGGCCAATTGCTGCCCTCAGTGAACGGCTGCTATCAGTGAGCCAAAAGTCCGGCCTCAGCAAGGGTAAAACAGGGCATCGAAGAAGCCCGAAGGCAGCGCAAAATGTGCTCAAAAATGGAGGCACAAAAACATGCCGAATCACACGATGAAGTTCATCGGACCTGCGCACCGCGCTGCGTGTGCAGAGGTTATTGCACAGTCTCGTTGGTCATCAGCTGGGCCCTCCCGTTGTTCTAGTTGACAACACCCTTACGTGTTGTCATCATCGCCAACATGAAGGCTGCTGAGCTATTCCGAACACGCATCGTTTACACAGAGCATGCGTTTGCCGAGTTGGTTCTGTGGCGGGTTCCAATTCCTGTCAAAGCTTCATTGCACGAATACAAGTACCGTTTGGCCTATGTCGTCAAAGGTATCTGCGTCGTTCGGTATGACAACGAGGTAGGAAAGGGAGATCACCGCCACTTTGGTACCAAGGAGAGCAATTACTCCTTTGCCAATCCCGAAGCGTTGCTCGCTGACTTCCAACGTGATATTGCGAGGTGGAATCGTGAAAACAGTGACTCTTGAGGTTCGCTCCCCCGCGGAAGCTATGGCTGGATTTGCTCAGGCTTGGCGGGCTGGCAAGGCGGAGAAGACTGCCCGAATCAGCTTTGCTTCACCGGAGCTACTTTGGAAAGTTCTCACTGCAAAGCGATGGGAATTGCTTAAAGCATTGTGTGGTGCGGGCCCCATCTCCATTCGCGAAGCAGCACGTCGGGTGGAACGCGATGTCAAGGCCGTTCATAGTGACGTTACTGCTTTGCTGGAGGCAGGAGTGCTAGATCGCACCGAAAGCGGAGCCATCGTCTTTCCGTTCGAAGCGATAAAGGTTGAGTTCCTGCTGCAGGCGGCTTAGATCCTGCGCGCAGATGCGCAACCCTTCAATCGAGAGGACGTTTCCTGGACGCCTCTCATCTCAAACGAGGCATCACATATGCAGTCCGTCTCCGCTCATGCATCTGCAATCCTCGCGACTTTGGCTCTGCTTACCAGCTGCGGTTCAATGAAGCCGATCGACGCATCAGCCAAGGAGGTTGAAAGTGCGCATCAAAGCCTCGCCAAAGCTTATAGCGCCTGCGACGAACCTACCTTTGTTGGTGCCTATGCAGAAGACCTCAGTTTTGTCACTTCAAACACTCGAAGTCCCGTGAAAAGCAAGGACGGCCTGCGCGCCTATCTCGCCGCAGGATGCCGCATGAAACCGAATCCGACCGCATCCATCACGAGCCAATCCGTTCGTTTCGTTGGTGCTCAAGCGGTTGTCACTGGGCAATACCTGTTTCGCGTCCCTGCGGGGTCGAAGATCGCGGATGTGCCACAAAATTTCACCGCGGTATTCGTTCGTGAATCCGGATCGTGGAAGATTGCGGCCCATCACGTCTCGCTGGCGCCGTAGTTCCTTGCACGAGCCACAGCCACGCGTTTGCAGCGCTTGACCCCAGCCGCCTCAGATTTCCTCGGGCACCATCTTGATCGCCCCGCTCGGGCATTCGGCGACGCAGATGCCGCAACCCTTGCAGTAGTCGTAGTTGAAGTCGAAGCCCTTGCCGGGGCCGTGCTTGATGACGGCGTTGTCGGGGCACACGCCGTAGCAGTTGTCGCACTCGAAACAGTTGCCGCAACTCAGACACCGCCGCGCTTCGAACAGCGCGTTGCCCTCATCCAGGCTGCCCTGCACTTCGTCGAAGGTCGATTGGCGGCGGATGATGTCGAGCATCGGGCGCATGGTCTTGGGCGCGTCGCTGTAGTACCAGGTGTTGAGCTTGTCGAAACCGGCCAGTTCGGATTTGGGCGCAGGCACATAGGTGGCGTCGCGCAGCCAGGCGTCGATATTGCGCGCGGCCTTCTTGCCGTGACCGATGGCGACCGTGACGTTGCGCTCGGCGGGAACCATGTCGCCGCCGGCAAAAATGCCTTTGTGACCGGTCATCATCTGCTCATCGACTTCGACCACGCCGTCTTCAACGCTCATGCCCGGCACATGCTTGATCAGCGAGAGGTCGACGTCCTGGCCCAGCGCCAGCACCACTGAATCCGCCTCCAGCGTTTCGAACTCGCCGGTAGGCTGCGGAAAGCCCTTCTCGTCGAGCGCCATCTTCTCGACCATGATGCTTGATTCGTTGGCCTGCTTGATGGTCGACAGCCACTTGATCATCACGCCTTCTTGCAGCGCCTCTTCGACCTCGAAGTCATGCGCGGGCATCTTGTCGCGATTGCGCCGGTAGACGATGATGGACTCGGTAGCGCCCAGTCTCTTGGCGGTGCGCGCCATGTCGATCGCAGTATTGCCGCCGCCATAGACCACCACGCGCCGGCCCAGCATCGGCTTGTCTTCGCCTTCCATCGAGCGCAGCACCGATACGGCGTCGAGCATCTTGGCCGAGTCGCCGGCCGGAATGAAAGCGCGCTTGGCGATATGCGCGCCGACGGCCAGAAAGACCGCGTCGAAACCGCCCTGCAGCTTGGCGTCCAACACGTTCTCGACCTTGGTGTTGTAGTGGATCTGCACGCCAAGATCGACGATGCGCTGCACCTCGGCGTCGAGCACCTGGCGCGGCAGTCGGTATTGCGGAATGCCGAATCGCATCATGCCGCCTGGCGCGGCGCCGGCCTCGTGCACGCTGACCTGATGGCCCATGCGCGCCAAGTGATAAGCGGCTGCCAGACCCGAAGGCCCGGCGCCGACGATCAGCACCTTCTTGCCCGTCGGGGCTTTCAGCGGCGCGAACTTCCAGCCGCGCGCAATCGCTTCGTCGCCAAGAAAATGCTCGACCGAATTGATGCCCACCGGCGCATCGAGCTTGGCACGGTTGCACGCGCCTTCACACGTGTGATAGCAGACACGTCCCATCACGGCGGGGAAGGGGTTGTCCTCGACCAGCACGCGCCAGGCCTGTTCGTAATCGCCCGACTCGGCATGGAACAGCCAACCCTGGATGTTCTCCCCGGCAGGGCATTGATGGTTGCAGGGCGGCAGGCGGTCCAGATAGACCGGGCGCTCGGTGCGCCACGAGCCGGTGTGGTTGGCCAGCGATGAGCCGACGTCGAGCGTGATGGCAAAGGGCTTGTCCATGCTCACACACTCCCGAGGTTGGTGGTTTCGCGTGCTGGCGCTGGCGCGTCGCCGTTCGAATCTTGTTGATCGAGCAGGCCGAAGCGGCGGATGTTGCGGTCGGCCATTGCTTGCAAGCGCGCGATGGTTTTGGTATCGGGGTTCGCGCCGAACAAATGGGCGAAGCGTTTCTGGAGTCTCAGATAGTCGTCTATCGGCACGCGACGGCGGATTTTCGAGACCCGCGTCACTTCACCGCGCTCGGCCTCGAACACCGGGAAGACGCCACTCTCGGTCGCCAGGCGTGCGAGTTTGATGGTGTCATGCGCGGCGGCGCCCCAACCCAGTGGGCACGGCACGAAGATGTGGATATAGCGCGCGCCGCGCATGCTCATCGCCGTCTTGACCTTGTGTTCCAGATCGCGCAGATCGGCCACGGTGGCGGTGGCGACATAGGGAATTTCGTGCGCCATCGCGATCAGCGGCAGGTTCTTGCCCTGGCCGAACACATTGCCCGGATGCGGCCCCACCGGCATGGTGGTGGCGGTGCGCGCGGCCGGCGGCGTGGCCGACGAGCGCTGCACGCCGGTGTTCATATAGCCTTCGTTGTCGTAGCAGATGTAGAGCACATCGTCGTTGCGTTCGAACATGCCCGACAGACAGCCGAAGCCGATGTCGGTGGTGCCGCCGTCGCCGCCTTGGGCGACCACGCGCACGTCGTCGCGCCCCTTCACGCGCATGGCTGCGGCAATGCCGGTGGCCACTGCAGCGGTGTTGCCGAACAGCGAGTGGATCCAGGGCATCTGCCAGGAGGTCTCGGGGTAAGGCGTCGAGAACACCTCGAGGCAGCCGGTGGCGTTGGCTGCAATCAGCTGGCCGTTGGTGGCCTCCATCGCTGCGTCGATCGCGTAGCGCGCGCCCAAAGCCTCGCCGCAGCCCTGGCAGGCCCGGTGGCCCGAGTTGAGCGAGTTGTTGCGCTGGGTGTTGGCCTGCACGCTGCGTTGCTCGGGCGCCAGCAAGCGGTTGCCCACCGTGAAGGTGCCGGTCTGGTAGAACTTGATGACGGTCTGTTCCATGCTTCTATCCAGTTGAGGACAGAGCTTGCCGGGTACTGCAAGGTCTGTCCCGCAATGTCCTAGGAAATACGCGATGCCACGGTGCCTATGTCGCGCAAGATGCCCTCGGCGATGGGGCCCGAGCGGCGCTGCTTTTTCTCGCGCTCGAGCACGCGGTTCACGATGCCCCAGTCCAGGTCGAGAAAGGTCATGAGTTCCAGCTTGTCGGCAATCGCTTCGAGCAGCATCTTGTGCAGCGATGCCTTGGTGATGGCGCGCCCACCCAAGCCCGCGATCACCGCGTACACGTGTTGCGGCCGGCTTTGCACGGCGCTGCGCACATCGCGCGTGACGATGCCGCCAATGCCGACGGCAAAGCATTTCTCGACCACCACGATGCGTTTGACATGCTCGAGCGCGTCGCGAATGGCCTTGATCGGAAACGGACGGAACGAGGTGATGCCGAGCACGCCGATCTTCTCGCCCTGCTCGCGCATATCGTCGACCGTGTCCTTGATGGTGCCCAGCACCGAGCCCAGCGCGATGACGACGGTTTCGGCATCGTCCAGCCGGTAAGGTTTGACGAGACCGCCCGAGTCGCGGCCGAACTCATGCTTGAACTCCTCGGCAATCTGCGGCATCAAGTCGAGTGCCTGCATCTGCTTGGCATGCGCCAGATAGCGCACTTCGGCAAACGCCTCGGGGCCGACCATCGCGCCTATCGTCACCGGGTCGCTGGGGTCCAGCACCTGGCGCGGTTCGTAAGTCGGCAAGTAGCGGTCGACCTGCGCTTGATCTGGCATGTCAACGCGCTCGTAGGCATGCGTCAGGATAAAGCCGTCCATGCACACCATCACCGGCAGCGACAACTCCTCGGCGATGCGAAACGCCTGGATGTGCAGATCCAAGGCTTCCTGATTCGTTTCGGCAAAAATCTGGATCCAGCCAGCGTCGCGCATCGACATGCTGTCGGTATGGTCGTTCCAGATATTGATGGGCGCGCCGATCGCGCGATTGGCCACCGTCATGACGATCGGCAGTCCCAGGCCCGACGCGTTGTAGACCGCCTCGGCCATGAACAACAGGCCTTGGCTGGCGGTCGCCGTGTAGGCACGCGCGCCGGCTGCCGACGCGCCGATCGCCACGCTCAGCGCAGCAAATTCCGATTCGACATTGATGAATTCGCAGCGCTCCAATGCGCCGCTCTTGACCATCTCACCCAGCCCTTCAACGATATGGGTCTGCGGTGAAATCGGATACGCGCAGATGACTTCGGGGCGGCTCAAAGCCACCGCTTGCGCCACTGCGTGCGAGCCTTCGCATTGTTTAAGCATGGGAAGCCTCCGCCTGTTTTTTCTGCTCGATCACGATGTCGTAAGCCTCGCGCGCCGCATCGCTATTGCCTTGCGCCACCGCGCCGCGAAACTTCTGCCGGATCGCCGCCTGCACCGCGTCGAGCGTGATGAGTCCGCTCAACGCGGCAAAGGCACCGAGCAGCGGCACATTGGGTACTGGTCGCCGCACATGCTTCATCGCCAGTTCGGTCGCGGGCACCGTGAGCAAGTGGTCTAGCTTGAAGTTGCTGACGAACTCGCCCAGGCCGAGCTCGGCAAAAGTGCGCGTGGTGTTGATCAGGATGTAGCCGTCTTTCTTCAGGCCGCTGAGCACGTCCACCTGCAGCAGCAGGGTCGGGTCCTGGATGATCAAGGCGTCGGGCTCCATGATGGGCTCGCGCAAGCGGATCTCCTTGTCGTCCATGCGGCAGAAAGCCACCACCGGTGCGCCCGTGCGCTCGGAGCCGAAGCTTGGAAATGCCTGTGCATGCCGACCGCCCAGAAACGCTGCGATCGACAGCATCTCGGCGCCGGTCACCACACCCTGGCCGCCGCGTCCATGAATTCGTACCTGGAACATGCCTTGCCTCTCGATTGAAGTCGGAGGCCATCACGCAGGTAGGCAGTGCTGTCTCCGACGAAGGCTATGGTCGCCTCATCAGGACATCGAGTTGTTGACGGGCGTCAAGAATGCATGGGCATTTTCCAGGTTGCGGGGTTTGATTTCACATTAGGAAATTAACGCAGCTTCTGCACTCAACGCACCGTATAGCCGCGTCCATCCATGCAGGCCGCCACCGCGCGCTGGAACACGCTGGCATCGGCCTGCGCGCTGGGCTGGGTGGTGGCCCAGCGATTGCACTCCTGGCGGTCGGCCTCGAGCTGCTGCGGCGTCTGGCCCGAGCGTGGATAGATGATCGGATCGGGCGTCGGCTTGGGCTCCGGCGTCGGCGGCAAGGGCTGCGCCGCTTCCGCACCCTGCGGCGGCGTCACGACCGCGTAACCGCCGTCGCGTGCCGCCGTGTAATAGACGCCGTTGGCGTAGTAGTAGCGCGCGCTGTCTATCCACAAAGGCGTGTAGGCCGACGGCAGGATGGGCACAACGATGCCGATCGGCGGCATCACGACCACGAAGCGGCCACCCATCGGACGGAACCAGACGCCGCCCTGGAAGAAGAAGCTCCCGCCACCAAAACCGATGCTGATGCTGCCCGTCGGCAAACCGGGCGAAACAAAACCACGCGACGGGTAGTAATGATCGTGGTGATAGCGCGAGTCGAACTGAAAGTGCGGCGACTTGAAGCCGCTGTCGCGCGACCCCCGATCGCGGCCATGCCGGTCCTGTGCCATTGCGCCGGCGCTGAGCGCCAGACACAGGATGGCCGCGACTGATGCAGCAATGCACTTGCTGCCGCTTGATTTGTTCATGCTTGACTTGCTCATGCTCACATCCTCTTGTGCGTGCCAGTCACGCTGAGATGACTGTGCGCCAAAAATTCTGCGGCGAATATGACTGGCTTGTAAAGAAGCTGTGCCGGGTGATCTCACTCAAGCTGCAGTCAATGCAATTTCCCAGTCTCGCTCGAGTTCGCTGCAGGTCTTCAAACAGGACTGCCTGCCTTTCCCTGGATTGAATCGGGGCTTTCCGATGAAAGCGTCACACAAAGCAGCGTTTGCTGGTAATCGACCGGCATCAAATGCCGCAAGATGAAACTGTTGCTGCTTTGTTTCGCTGGCAATGGTGAGTTCGGACCCGCCCTGGCGCGCGGACACGAACTTGCAACGCACACAATTCCGATCGTTTGTCTATCTCAAGGAGTGTTGAAATGATGAAGCGTGAATACCTGAAGTGGATGTTGGCTGGCTTGATGGCGATGACTGGCGCGATGCCGGCAATGGCTTCCGAAACACCCGCCACGCTGGCCGGTACGAAGGTGGTCAGCGCTGAGGAAGCGAAGAAGCTGCAGGACAGCGGTGTGGTCTTGATCGACACGCGTGTTGCTGCCGAATATGCCGAGAAGACCATCAAGGGCGCCAAGAGCGTGCCTTACAAGGAGAAGAGCGCCAAGGCCGTCGGCTTTGATGCCAGCCAGGACCAGTTCGACTTGTCCAAGCTGCCGGCCGACAAGGCCACGCCGATGGTGCTGTTCTGCAATGCCGGCGAATGCTGGAAGAGCTACAAGGCATCGGTGGTAGCGATGAAGGCTGGTTACAGCAAGATCTATTGGCTGCGTGGCGGTTTCCCCGAGTGGTCAAGCAAGGGTCTGCCCACACAGTGATGCGCTGGTGCCTGGTGCATCAGCAGGGAGCGGTATGAGAATCAATGTTTCTATGAAGGGCCGCCTGCTGGCGCTGGCCGGTTTCGCGGCCCTCGGCATTGCGCTGGTGGCGGCACTGGCCATCGGATCCAACCGGATCACGCATACGGCTTTGCAGAGCCTGTTCGAGCGCGATACCGTCTCGATGGCGCATATGCAGCGCCTGGAAAATCTGCTGCTCGAGGTGCGCTTCCGCGCCGCCGGCGTGCTGCTCGAGCAGCTGCCGGTGACCGGCTCGCTGAATCATCTGCGCGACACGCGCAAGGAGACGGCCGAGTTGTGGAAGGAGCTGCAGCCGCTGGCCACGCAGATCTTCACCGAAGGCGATGCCTTGACCGAGTTCAAGCAGCTCGAAGCAGGCTGGGAAGTGGTCGACGCCACGCTGGCCAAACTTGAACAAGGCTATGTCGGCAAGAACAATGCCGCGCTCACATCGGTGCTGGAAGACGAATGGCCGGTCATGCACAAGCGCGCCGTCAAGCCGCTGCAAGCATTGATTCCGTTGGCTCGGGCCCAGGCGCGCGGCAACTATCTCAGCACCCAGTCTAAGAGCATGGTCTTGCTGCAAGCCGGTGTGGCCGGTGGCGTGCTGTGCCTGCTGGGGCTGATCGCGATCGCCCTGCTGACCATACGCGCGCTGCTCACGCCGCTCAAAGCGGTGGAAACCTCGATGCAGCACATCGCCAACGGCGACCTGTCGGCAGCGCTGCCAGCCCCTCGCAGCGACGAGCTGGGTCGCATGATCGCCGCGCTGAGCGATATGCAGCAACGCTTGAGCAAGCTGGTGGGTGAAGTGCGTAGTTCGACCGAAAGCATTTCGACCGCGTCGTCGGAAATTGCCATCGGCACGCAAGAGCTGAGTACACGCACCGAGCAGACCGCGTCCAATCTGGAAGAGACGGCGGCTTCCATGGAAGATCTGACCGGCTCGGTCAAGCACAGTGCTGACTCGGCACGTCAGGCCAGCCAGCTCGCCACTTCTGCGGCCGAAGTGGCGCACCGCGGTGGCACTGTGGTTGCCCAGGTCGTCACCACGATGGGCGAGATCAACGCAAGCTCCAACAAAATCGTCGACATCATCGGCGTGATTGACGGCATCGCCTTTCAGACCAATATCCTGGCGCTGAATGCTGCGGTCGAAGCGGCGCGCGCCGGTGAACAGGGTCGGGGTTTTGCGGTGGTTGCCAGCGAGGTCCGCAGCCTGGCGGGCCGCTCGGCTGCTGCCGCCAAAGAAATCAAGGGCCTGATCGATGCATCGGTCGACAAGGTCGATAGCGGCTCGCGCCTGGTCGCCGCCGCCGGCCAGACCATGGAAGAAATCGTCGGCTCGGTCAAGCGCGTGTCGGACATCATCCACGAGATCACGTCGGCGTCGACTCAGCAGAGCAATGGCATTGCCGAGGTCAACGGCGCGATGGTGCAACTCGACCAGATGACGCAGCAAAATGCCGCGTTGGTCGAGGAGTCGGCTGCGGCCGCGGAAAGCCTGAAAGATCAGGCAGCCGGACTGGCCAGGATTGTGAGCACCTTCAAACTCAGCTGAACCGTGTGTGCTCGACGCGGGTCACAGTCCGCATCGGCGCGCATGCTCAGCTTGAGTTCGCTCAGCGCTGTTTCGAAGGGCTATCCGGTGCTTGCGGCCATTCGCGCTGCGCCCCGCGCAATTGCTCGAAGGCGTGCGCCACTTGCAGCACGCCCAGGTCGTCGAAACGCCGCCCGACGATTTGCAATCCGATCGGCAGACCCTCAAGCGTGTAGCCGCAATTGATGGATGCCGCCGGTTGCTCGCTCATATTGAATGGCACGGTGAAGGCGATGTGCTCGAACGGACGTTGCGGGTCGTTCAGTGGACTGGCCCATTCGGCAGGGAAGGCCGGCACCGGGCTGACCGGCGAGATCACATAGTCGAAGGGCTGGCAGGCACTAATCGCCGCATCGCGCATCACCGCCATCTGGCTATAGCCCTGGAACAGCACGGCGGTTGTCAAGTTCGCGCCGCTACTGACCCACTCCAGGATATAGGGCAGCACCTTGTTGCGGCGCTGGGCCGGCAGGGCCGAGATGTCGAGCCATGAGCGCAGCCGCCAGAAGCGATCCAACCCCTCAATCATCGCCCTGGTGCTGACACCCTTGATAGGCTCAATCACGGCGCCCGACTGCTCGAAAATTTTTGCAGCGCTCAGCACCGCCGCTGCCGTCTCGGGCTCGACCGCCATGCCCCAGCCTGCGTCCATCATCAAGCCGATGCGTAAGCCTTTGAGCTCGCGCTGCAGCTGCGACCATTCGATGTCTTGATAGGGCAGGCTCATGCCGTCGCGCCAGTCGGGCTGCGACAGCACGCTCATCAAGAGCGCAGCGTCAGCCACCGTGCGCGTCATCGGCCCGGCCACGCGGCCCGCGAAGGGCGGCTTGATCGGGATGCGGCCGAGGCTGGGCTTGAGCGTGAACACCCCGCACCAACTGGCTGGCAGGCGCACGCTGCCGCCGATGTCGGTGCCCACATGCAACGGGCCGTAGCCGGCTGCGGCCCCCGCCGCGGCGCCGGCACTCGAGCCGCCCGGGTTCTTGCTCACGTCCCAGGGATTGCGCGTGAGCGGATGAAAGCTCGACAGTCCCGACGACAACATGCCGTAGTCGGGCATGGTGGTCTTTCCCATCAACACTGCCCCCGCCTCGCGCATGCGCGCCGCCGGCGGCGCGTCGTCGACAGCAGGCACCAGCTCGGTGGCCGCCGTGCCCAGCGGCATAGCCACACCCTTCGTCGCGATGTTTTCCTTCAGCATGGCGGGCACGCCGTCGAGCGTGACCCCGGCGACCATCAGCGGCTTGCCCTGGCGCCAGCGCGCCTCGGAGGCCGCGGCCTGCCTCATGGCCTGCTGTGGGTCGAGCGCATAACAGGCGTGAAGATCGGGCTCCCACGTTTCGATATGAGCCAACACCGCACGCGCGACTTCGACCGGCGACAGCTCGGCGCTGCGGTAGGCAGCCAACAGCTCCAAGGCGCTGAGATTGTGCAAAGCAGTCATGGTTTCCTTTGTTTCAATATGGGCGATGGCAAGACCTGACCCCGTGAGTAGGCTGCACTTGCGCGAGGCGGCGAGTCCGGGTCAGCCTGATCGATTGTGGCGGTGAAAAGAAGGGCTTGACCGTGTCCACACATTTCCACTAAACTAGAACTATGGAAGAACAAACCGCCCTCGCCTCGCTGGCCGCCTTGTCGCAGGCCATGCGTTTGCGCATTTTTCGCGCGCTGATCGGCGCCGGGCCCGAAGGCATGACGCCGGGCGCGCTGTGCGCGATGCTCGATGTGCCCGCTTCGACACTGTCCTTCCACTTGAAGGAGTTGATGCGCTCCGGCCTGGTGTCGCAGGAGCGTGACGGCCGCAGCCTCATCTATCGACCCTCGATCGAGCAGATGAATGCCCTGCTCGCCTACCTCACTGCCCATTGCTGCCACGGCGAGGCCTGCGAAGTCGCGCCAAACACTGGCCGCACCACCTGTAAACCGGAGACCCTCATGAAACGCTTTCACGTCCATCTGCATGTCGACGACCTCGCCAAGAGCGTCGGCTTCTACTCCAAGCTGTTCGCGGCCGAGCCGGCGCGCATCGAAGGCGACTACGCAAAGTGGATGCTCGAGGATCCGCCGCTGAACTTCGCGATCTCGACCCGCGGCTCGCAAGTCGGCATAGACCATCTGGGCATTCAGACCGACGATGCGGCCGAGCTTGCCGTGATGAAGGCTCGCGCCGAAGCCGCCAACATGGCGCTGCTCGACGAGGGCGAGACGACCTGCTGTTACGCGCGCAGCGAAAAACACTGGATCACCGATCCTCAGGGCATCGCCTGGGAGCATTTCCACACACTGGGCAATATCCCGGTATTCAACGAGTCTCAAGCGCAGACGCGGCCGGCTTGCTGCGCGCCTGCGACCAAGAGCGCCGCGGCATGCTGCGCTCCTGCCGCCGGGCCGCAAGGCCAGCGAGCATCGTCGTGTTGCTGATCCGATGCTGCCCATGACGACTCATATCCTCATCCTGTGCACCCACAATTCGGCGCGCAGCGTGCTCGCCGAAGCGATGTGCAATCACTGGGCGAGCAAGCTCGGCCGCGACATCCAAGCGCACAGCGCCGGCAGCGCGCCCGGCGGCCGCATCAATCTTTTTGCGATCGAAGTCCTGACCCACGCCGGCATCGCCACCAATACATTGCGCAGCAAGAGTTGGGACGAATTCAGCGCGGACGGCGCGCCGCCGCTGTCGATCGTGATCACGGTATGCGACAGTGCGGCGGCCGAAGCCTGCCCCGTTTTCTTCGGCGCAAATGACGGCCAGCCGGTCAAGGTGCACTGGGGCTACCCGGACCCGTCGAATGCCGAGGGCGGCGAGGCAGGCAAGCGGCGCGCGTTCGAGCTGACACGTCAGGCGTTGGGCTACCGCATGCTGCAGTTGCTGGCCCTGCCACTTGAAACCATGGACCGCGCTTCGTTGCAAGCCGCGCTGGTCGGCATTGGCCGGAGTTGAGATGAGCGCAAGCACCTTGGATTTGCCGCCCGCAACGCCGGCACCGCTGAGCACTTTCGAGCGCTACCTGAGCGTCTGGGTCTTGCTGTGCATCGTGGTCGGCATCGCGCTCGGTCAGCTGCTGCCGGGTCCCTTCCAGGCGATTGGTCGCATGGAAGTGGCCCAGGTCAATCTGCCGGTCGGCCTGCTGATCTGGGTGATGATCATCCCGATGCTGCTGAAGATAGATTTCGGCGCGCTCGCCGAAGTTCGTCAACATTGGCGCGGCATCGGCGTCACGCTGTTTGTCAACTGGGCGGTCAAACCGTTTTCGATGGCGCTGCTGGCGTGGATCTTCATCCGCCATGTGTTCGCGCCCTATCTCCCGGCCGAGCAGCTGGACAGCTATGTCGCGGGTCTGATTCTGCTGGCCGCAGCGCCTTGCACTGCGATGGTGTTCGTCTGGAGCCGACTCACCGGCGGCCACCCGCTCTTCACCTTGTCGCAAGTGGCGCTCAACGACGCCATCATGGTGTTTGCGTTCGCGCCGCTGGTGGCGCTGCTGCTGGGTTTGTCGGCCATCGTCGTGCCCTGGGCCACGCTGATCATCTCGGTCGTGCTCTATATCGTGATCCCGGTGCTGCTCGCGCAGCTGTGGCGCCGCGCGCTGCTGAAGCGCGGGCAACAAGCCTTCGAGGCGGCACTTGAAAGCATCGGCCCGTGGTCGATCACCGCCTTGCTGGCCACGCTGGTGCTGCTGTTCGCTTTTCAGGGCGAGGCGATTCTCAAGCAGCCCTTGGTGATTGCGATGCTGGCGGTGCCCATCCTGATCCAGGTGTTCTTCAACTCGGGGCTGGCTTACTGGTTGAACCGGCGCCTCGGTGAAGCGCACAACGTCGCCTGTCCGTCGGCGCTGATAGGCGCCAGCAACTTCTTCGAACTGGCGGTGGCGGCAGCGATCAGCCTGTTCGGTTTCGAGTCCGGCGCGGCGCTGGCGACTGTAGTTGGCGTGCTGATCGAAGTGCCGGTGATGCTGCTGGTGGTGCGCTGGGTGAACGCCAGCAAAGACTGGTATGAGCACGCTTGACTCCGAATCTCGCCGTAGCGATGCAAGCTTGTTCGGCTGCGTCGCCACGGCCTGGCAAACGCATCAAGGCGAACTGCGTGGCTACTTGCGGCACAGGCTGTCGGATGCGCACGCTGCCGATGACTTGCTGCAAGACGTGTTCGTGAAAGCGATGCGCCAGGGTCAAGGCTTCTGCACGCTGGACAACCCACGCGCCTGGCTGTTCCAGGTGGCGCGCAATGCGCTGATCGACCGCGCGCGCACGCTGCATCCGAACGAACCGCTGCCCGACGATGCCAACGCCTTGCCCGCGCCCGAAGCGCAGACGCTCGCACCGGTGGACGAACTGAGCGGCTGCCTGGCGCGTTGCCTCGGGGAGTTGAGCGCCGACGACGCGGCCGTGCTGCATGCTTGCGACCTGCAAGGCCTGACGCAGCGCGCCTTTGCGCAAGACCACGGTCTGAGTCTGGCCGCCGTCAAGTCGCGCCTGCTGCGCGCGCGGCAGCGTTTGCGCGAGCAACTCACCAACGCCTGCCAGGTGCGTTTTGCCGACGACGGCAGCGTGGACGGGCATGTGCCGCGACAGGGTGGCCCGCAGCACTGAGCCTGCTCAAGCGATCAGCAGTTTCAGCCTGCATCCTTTTGGCATCTGCTTCGTCTTCGAAGGAAGAAGGAGACACGCCGATGACCCCACTGACCCTGCCCCGACCGCAACGCCACTCACGCATTTTCCTGATCGTGGCTGCGCTGGTCTGGCTGACGCTGTACCAGGCGCTGGCGCCGACCGCCCAGGCCCTGGTGGCAATGCTGCCGGTGGACCCGGCCAGCCATCTCGGCGGCGCGCTTGAATTTTTCTTCTACGACACGCCCAAGGTGCTGCTGCTGCTGACCGGCATCGTGTTCGTGATGGGCATGGTCAACAGCTACTTCACGCCAGAACGCACGAGGTCCCTGCTGGCCGGCCGCACTGAAGGCCTGGCCAATGTGATGGCGGCCTCCTTGGGCATCGTGACGCCGTTCTGCTCGTGCTCGGCAGTGCCGCTGTTCATCGGCTTTGTTCAGGCCGGTGTGCCGCTGGGTGTGACCTTCTCGTTCCTGATCTCGGCGCCCATGGTCAACGAGGTGGCGCTCGCGCTCTTGTTCGGCATGTTCGGCTGGAAGATCGCCTTGCTCTACATGGGACTGGGACTCACGGTGGCCATCATGGCGGGGTGGATCATCGGCCGCCTGAAGATGGAGGCGTATCTGGAGGACTGGGTGCGCGACATGCCCAAGCTGCAAGCCAGCGCCACCGACACGCCGATGACTTTGGCCGAGCGCATCGACGCAGGCATCAACAGCGTGCGCGAAATCGTCGGCAAGGTCTGGCCCTACATCCTGGCCGGCATCGCGATCGGCGCGGGCATTCACGGCTATGTGCCGCAGGATTTCATGGCCAGCTTCATGGGCCGCGAGGCTTGGTGGTCGGTGCCGTTGGCGGTGCTCGTCGGCGTGCCGATGTACACCAACGCGGCTGGTGTGATTCCGATCGTGCAAGCGCTGCTGGCCAAGGGCGCGGCGCTGGGCACGGTGCTGGCTTTCATGATGAGCGTGATCGCGCTGTCGCTGCCCGAGATGGTGATTCTGCGCAAGGTGCTCAAAGTGAGATTGATCGCCACCTTTGTTGGCGTGGTGGCCAGCGGCATCCTGCTCGTCGGCTATGTATTCAACGCCGTGCTGTAAGCACGCTGATAAACCCAAGGTGAAAAGCCTTTACCCGTTTCAAGGAGCTCGACATGGACATCAAGGTACTCGGCACCGGCTGTGCCAACTGCAAGAACACGATCGCGCTGATCGACCAGATTGCCAAAGCCAAGGGCGTGCCGATCACGCTGCAAAAAGTCGAGGAGCTGCGCGACATAATGAGCTACGGTGTGATGAGCACGCCCGGTGTTGTCATCAACGGCAAGGTCGTGCATGCTGGCGGCGTGCCCAGCCGCGACAAGATCGAACAATGGTTGACTGTCTGAGGAGCCAATGAATATCGCAGCCGAGCTTCTAGCAAACCATGAGGTCCGTCCTGCAGTCAGCAGCCTGATCCGGTCGGCATGAGCGCCGATCACCATCATGACCATGGCCGCGGCCATGCCAGCGCGGACTTCAACCAGGCTTTCGCACTGGGCATCTTGCTCAACATCGCATTTGTTGCGGTCGAGGGCTATTACGGTTGGAAGGTCAACTCGCTGGCACTGCTGGCCGACGCCGG
>Ga0315270_10000791_pt1 | contig 16957 bp, 9 predicted proteins | sample C1_bottom_MG_FD_204932 | JGI IMG/M metagenome (GOLD analysis project Ga0315270, IMG submission 204932) | Sediment microbial communities from Yellowstone Lake, YNP, Wyoming, USA - C1_bottom | ecosystem: Environmental > Aquatic > Freshwater > Lake > Sediment | place: USA: Wyoming | collected...
GTTCTCGGGGACGTCGTTCGCAAGGCCGCCGACGCGCCCGTAGGACACCGTCAGCCGCGCGCCGCTGCAGGCCTCGAGCAGGCCGTAGATCTCCTCGCGCGGCTGGAACGCGTACCAGAAGCTCGTGAGGCCGCCGATGTCGACGAGGTTCGCCGCGAGGCACACGAGGTGGTCCATGACGCGGCTGAACTCGCCGAGGATCGTCCGCACGGCGAGCGCGCGCGGCGGCGGCGTGACGCCGAGCATGGACTCGATGGCCCGCGCGTAGCCGTTGTTGTTCAGCATCGGCGAGCAGTAGTTCAGGCGGTCCGTGTACGGGAACACCTGCGAGTAGGTGTGCGCCTCGGACATCTTCTCGAAGCAGCGGTGCAGGTACCCGCACTCGCTCTCAGCGCCGACGATCGTCTCGCCGTCCAGCCTCATGACGATGCGCAGCGTCCCGTGCGTCGCGGGCTGCGACGGGCCGAAGTTCAGCGTCGTCGTCTCGAACATGTCCGCGGGCTCGTCCGTCTGGGCCGCGAGCTCGGTCTGGAGGAGGTCCTCCTCCGTGCAGAGCCAGCGCTGCTTGGCGTCGTAGTCCTTGCGCAGCGCGTGCCCGACGAATCCGCCGTGCGTGAGCAGCCTCTTCTGGTTCGGGTGGCCCTTGAAGTCGATCCCCATGAGGTCCCACGCCTCGCGCTCGAACCAGTTCGATGCGGGCCAGACGTCCGTGAGCGTGGGGACGGAGGGGTCCTTCTCCGGGAGGTTCACCTTGAGGCGGAGGTGCTCGTTGCGCTTCGTCGAGTAGAGGATGTAGTTCGCCTGGAAGCGCTCCCCCGCCTTCGGGGCCTGTGGCCCGGGCAGGCGGGACAGGTCGGCCGAGGCGAGGTCGAGGAAGAGGTCATAGGCGGCGGCGGGGTCGTCGCGCAGGAAGCGCGCCGCCTCGTGGAGCGACGCGGCGTCCGTGACGAGCGTCGGGACGTCGGCCGCGAGGCCCTCGAGCGCGGTCACCTTCTCGCCGAACTTCTTCTCGAGAACGGGCAGGAACTCGAGACCCTTCGCGGGCGCGACGGTCGCGCTCACGGGTTCTCCCTCCGGCCCGGCACCCGCGCCATGACCTCGTTCGAGTAGGCGGGGATCGCCGTGACGGGATCCTCGCCGACGCGGATCGGGACGTACGTCTTGGCCTCGCGGTGGCGCGCGAGCTCGCCGGACTGGATCTTCGCCTGCAGCATCATGATCCCGTGGATGAGGTTCTCCGGCGTGGGCGGGCAGCCCGCGACGTAGACGTCCACGGGCACGATCTCGTCGACGCCCTGCACGACGTGGTACGCGCGGTAGAAGCCGCCCGTGCATGCGCAAACGCCCATCGAGATGACCCACTTCGGCTCGGCCATCTGGTCGTAGATCTTCTTGAGGACCGGCGCGAGCTTGTCGACGACCGTGCCCGCGACGATCAGGAGGTCCGACTGCCTCGGGGAGAACCGCACGACCTCGGCGCCGAAACGCGAGAGGTCGTAGTGCGACGAGACGACCGACATGAACTCGATCGCGCAGCACGCCGTGCCGAACGGCATCGGCCAGAGCGAATTCGACTGCGCCCACTGGACCGCGATGTCGAGCTTCGTCGTGAGGAAATCGGCGCCGCCCGTGGAGGGGACGCCCGGCGCGATCGGGGGCGCGATCTTCCCCGGCGCGATCGGGAGACTGGGTCCAGTGATCTTCATCCGGCACTCCGGACGCTTGTGAAAAGCGTCACGAGCCGGGATTCTACGTCAGGCACCGCGCCTCGCGATCAGGGGCAGTCGGGGTCCGGAACGGCCCGGAGCCGCGTCGTGATCCCCACGTTACCCAGAGGGTCCGAAGAGCTGAATTTGGGAGCGTGAGGAATGCCAACCGAGTATTCGTGCGGCGGGCTCTGACCGGCTCCGGGGAGCTCGCCCCTGCTCGGACTCGGAGAACAGTCCTCCTTCACGGGCTCCGGGGACAGCGGGATCCTGACCATGAGAGAAAACCCCGGGCTGCCATAGGAGGTCGAGAGATCCTTCGTCGTGACGCCGGAGATGAAGAGCGTGGCAGCCGGTGCCTTCCCCGGCGTGTAAGAGCAAGGATCGCTGCCCTTCCTGGGGCAAAGGACGATGGTGGGCGCGACGCCGGGCGCGGAGACGACGTCGGTCACGTTCAGGTTATCGTCAAGCGCGAAACTGATCGAAGCGTTCTTGTAGTCGTAGACGCCCCCGCCGTCCCGGCCGCACCAGTCCACGCCCAGGTCCATCTCGCCGACCCAGTACCTCGGCAGGATGTAGACCTTCGCAGCGTGGAAGGCGGTAGGTGAGAATGGGCCGAGCCGGCTGTCCACGATGAAATAAGCGAGGAAGACGGGATTGATGGGCGGAACCAGGCAGGGAGCGAAGTATCTTCCTTCGGTCGGACTCAGCGATTGCACCGTCCCTTCCAGGGAACCCCAGGTGACCCGCCAGTCGATCTTCACGTTGACGGGATCGGACGCCTTCTGGAAGTAACTCCCCCCGATGCCCGAGCTCGACGGCACACCGGCAAAGAGGGCCGAGAAGGTCTTCTCACCCCGGGTCAAGAGGACCACCTTGTCCGGAACGATCTTCCAGGCTTGCAGGATTGCGAGCGTGACGTCGAAAGCGGCGAGCGACGACGACGCACCGGGAAGCCGCCCCGCGGACTCGATGCGAAGGGACGGGCTCCCCGGAGGCGAGATCGACAGGAGCGGGAGCGTGAGCGTCCCGGCGGAGGGGTCCACCCTGCCACCGGAGGCGATGTACCACCCGTCGCCGCCCTTGAAGGCGAGCGAAAGCGCTTCGCTGCCCGACGCCCCGAGGTCGCCCGCGAAGTAGGACGCGACGAGAAGCGCCCGTCCCGCCACCTCCGGCGGGACCCTCAGAAGGTATCCGGACCCGATTCCATTCGGCGCGACGGCGGACGACGGACCGAAGGAAATGTCCGCGGGAATCGAGAGCGTGCCAGCGGGGATCTTCAGGGTCAGCCGGCCGTCGCTCGAGCGAACCGAGCCGCCCGCAGGTCCGATCGTCGCCGCCGATGGGATGTCAGCGGGCAGCGGCATGATCGGGGTGACGACGGGGTCGCCGGAGGCGTTGTCGATCGAGGAGTCAAAGACGTCGACGCTGCCGGAGGTGGCCCGCACGAGCAGCGTCGCGTCGTCCGGAACCGTCGTGCCGGGGAAGAGGTCCGCGACGTTCGGCTGCGTCCATCCGAACGCGCCGAGCGACCCCGTGGCCGTGGCGACCACCGCGCCCGAAGCGTCCTTCAACGTCAGGGTGTAGCCGGCTCCATCCGGTCCCGCCGCGAAACCCACGTTCGTCCGAAACGTCGCGTTCTGGCGGATGCCGGTGACGACCGCTCCCGCATCGGCCGACATGAGGAACGAGAGCAGGGGGGTGGGCTTCTGCTGAGCGCCGAACGTGCCGGGCTTGAGGCCTGCAGGATCCACGTTGCTCGTCCTGCAGAGAATCGCGACCGGCGCGTCGGTCTTGAAGCGCAGCGCCCCGGCCGAGCCCACGGGCAGGCCGAGCAGCGAATCCAGGACGTCCACGACGTCGCGCACCTTTCCAGCGGGCACCGTGAACGTCTTCGTCAGGGGTGCCGGGTTGCTGTTCTGGTTGGCGTGGAACGCGACGGACACCGTCGCGTCCGTCGTCCCCTGGTTGTAGAAGCGGCCGTCCGTCCGGAAGAACGTGCTGTTTCGTCCGTTCGCCCGGGCCACGCCGTTGACGAGGACATCCTGCGTGCCCGCGGGAAGATCCTCGAACGCGAAGAGCGATGAGTCCCCCGTGACGTTGTCCACGACGACGGCATACCCCGCCGCGTGCCCGCCCATGACCTGAATCTGCGCGCGCCCCACCGGGACCGCTCCCGCGAAGCTCGCCACGGAGAACTGCTGGAAGCCGGCCTCGCTGAGGTCGAACGCCTGCGTCCCCGCGAGGTTGCCGTCGGCGTCGTAGACGCTCACGAAGGCCGAGCCGCCCCCAACGTCCGGAAAGACGACGGCGATGTTCGTGCGGTAGCCGGAGGTCCCGTTCGCCGACTGGCTGACCCACAGGCTGTCGGCCGCATCGCCCGGCTCGAGCAGCCGCTCGTACGCGTAGACGGGCAGCGCGACGCCGTAGGTGCCCGAGGCCGCCGTGTTGTATGTCCGCCCGCGGACGAGGAGCGGACCCGTGCCGACGACCTGCGTCGCCCCGGCGCCTTGCGCGCCCCAGAGGCTGTCGAGGACGTTGCGATAGACGACCGTCTCCCCGGGATTCACTGTGGCGAACGCGAGGCTCGTCCCGTTGGCCGGAATGAGCGTCAGGGTCGCCGTCACGGGCACGGGCGAGGGATTCGTGATTGCGAGATCCGAGACGAAGCGCGTGCCGTTGAGCCCCCCGGCGTTCACCGTACCCGGCACCAGCGTGACCGAGGGACGGGTCTGGGCCTCGGCAACCGCCCCGAGGGCGAGCGCTCCGAGCACCGAAACGAAAGTACATCGCGCAGGCCAGGACGTGGGCATCGGCGCCTCCTCTTGAGATGAAGTCTCTCTCTCAGAAGTGTACGCCCGGGCGACTCCGAGGCGCGCGGAACAGGCCCGCGGCGCGCCGCGGGCTCGACCGCTCCCGCGAAGTGGGTTCCTATCCCTTTCTGACGAGCTTCCAATCCCAATGGAGTGTGCCGCCCATCCCGTCGGGCTGATCCTGGGAGCCCTGGATGGTCTTGCCGTCCGGGGAGACGTCCCCGCCACTTTGAAGCCACCAGAAGTGGTGGAAGGGGTAGATCGTGGTCACATCGTGCGGCGGGAAGTTGCAATTGGTCGTCTCCGTGAAGAGGACGACGCTGGCGCCGCTCCCGTCGTAGTGGGCGGGTGTCGTACCGGTCTGGAAGACCAGGCTCGCCGCCGTCGTGCCGAGGACTCCAGGATTGTAGGGAGTGGTCGACAACTGACCGGACGTAGTGGCGATGGTTCGGCACGGTGTGTCGTAGTCAGTGCGGGCGTTGTACGTGTAACTGCCGCTCCGAAGGCGGTAAATCACCTGGCCCGGTTGCGCGTGCGCCTTGTCGTCGAACTCGAAGACCACGCTTGCGGTGTTCGTGATGGTGGTCGTTTGCCCGAAGCCGGTGCGGTGGTAGCTCTGGTTGACCGTGCCTTCCCAGACGGGGGCGGGACCGCACGTGTTGTCGACCCCGGCGATCACATTGGAGCTCCGCACGATGTGAACGATCGCGCTGTGAAGCGCGGTGGGCCCACGGACGAGCCGAATATCCTCAATGATGTAGGACACTTGGATCGGGTTCGTGGACGGAACCTCGCAGGGTGCCGTGTATAGAGCCGTCGCGGGCGAGATCTGCGTGAGCGTGCCGTTCTTCACGCCGCCCGCAATCTGAGCAAAGGTCACCTTCACGTTTGCCGATTCGGAGGCCCTCTCGTAGTACTGTCTATTCGCGCTCGGGAAAGAGAAGAATGGTTCCGAGGCCGTAGGCGGCCCGACGCAAGAGGCATCGAACCTCCGCTGTGTTTTCGTCGGCACCTCCGTGTAATTAGGCCTGATAACCCAGGCTTGGAGGACCGCCAGGGTGATCTGTCGGCTGCTGTTCTGCGGAGCGCGCACCGCCAGGCTCCCCGGCGGGGAGATCGACAGAAGTGGGAGCGTGAGCTTCCTGGTCGTCGGGTCCAGAGTTCCACCCATGACGATGTACCACCCGTCACCACCCTTGAAAGCGATGGAGAGTGCTTCGGCGCCCGAACCTGCCGTCTCGCCTGCCCCGTAGGCCAAGACGAGAAGCGCCCGCCCCGCCACTTCCGAAGGGACCGTCACGAGGTATCCGGGCCCGATTCCATTGGGCGCGTCAGAGGGCGCCGCGTCGAAGGACATGTTCGCCGCCGACGACAGCGCGCCAGCCGGCACCTTCAACGTCAGCCTTCCGTCACTCGAGCGGATCGACCCACCCGCCGGCCCAATCGTCGCCGACGACGGAATTTCCGCTGGCACCGGCATGATCGGCGTGACGACGGGGTCGCCGGAGGCGTTGTCGATCGAGGAATCGAAAACGTCGACGCTCCCGGACGCGACCTTCACGAGAAGCGTCGCATCGTCGGGAATCGTGACGCCCGGAAAGAGGTCCTGCACGTTGGGCTGCGTCCAGCCGAAGTTACCGAGCGAGCCCGTCGCGGTCGCGACCGTCGCACCCGACGTGCTCTTCAACGTCAGGGAATAAGCGGCGCCGTCCCCACCCGCCGAGAAGCCGATGTTCGTCCGGAACGCCGCGTTCTGGCGAATGCCCGTGACGACCGCCCCCGCGTCTGCCGACATCAGGAAGGAGAGAAGCTGCCCTGGCTTCTGCTGCGCGCCGAACGTGCCGGGATTCACGCCGGACGGATCCACGTTGCTCGTGCGGCAGAGGATCGCCACGGACGCGTCAGACTTGAAGCGCAGGGCACCGGCCGAACCGACGGGAAGGCCGAGCAGCGAATCGAGCACATCCACGACGTCGCGGATCTTCCCGGCGGGAACGGTGAACGTCGCCGTCAAGGGAGCCGGATTGGCGTTCTGGTTGGCGTGAAACGCGACCGACACCGTCGCGTCGGTCGACCCCGGGTTGTAGAAGCGGCCGTCCGTCCGGAAGAAGGTGTTGTTTCTGCCGTTCGCCCGGGCCACGCCGTTGACGAGGACGTCCTGGAATCCGGCAGGCAGGTCCTCGAACGTGAAGAGCGAGCTATCGCCCGTAATGTTGTCGACGACGACCGAGTAGCTGGCGGCCCGTCCCCGGAAGACCTGGACCACCCCGCGGGCTACCGAAACTGGCCCCGCGAAGCTCCCGACGCCGAACTGCTGGAAACCGGCCGCGTCGAGCGCGTAGTCCTTCGACCCGATCACGTTGCCGTCGGCGTCGTAGAGGGTTACCGTCGCCTCACCGCCCGAGAGATCCGGGAAGACGACGGCAACGTTCGTGCGGTAGCCGGAGGTCCCATCGGCCGACTGGCTGATCCACAGGCTGTCGGCCGTGTCGCCGGGCGAGAGCAGCCGATCGTCCGCGAAGACTGGTAGCGCGACGCCGTATGTGCCGGACGCCGCGGTGTTGTACGTCCGAGCCCGGATGAGGAGAGGCGAGCCGCACGAGACCTGAGTGGCCCCCGCACCCTGCGCGCCCCAGAGGCTGTCGAGGACGTTGCGATAAGCGACGGTTTGGCCCGCGCTCAGGGTGACCTGCTTCGGCGTCGTGCCGTTCGCCGGAATGAACGAAATCGTCGCCTGCACCGGCACGCTGCCGGGATTCGTCACAGCGAGGTCCGAGACGAAACGGGTGTTGTTCAGCCCCCCGGCGTTGACCGTGCCGGGTACGGTCCAGGTGGAGGCCTCAACGGGCAGACCCGTCGACAGCACACAAAGAAACACCGCTGTGAGGACCGTCGCGTTCCGCATGGCAAGGTGCCCCCGACCAGTAATGCGAAAATGGGCAGCGGATCCCCTCATGATCGAGCCAACAAAGCCCCACGATGCTCCACCGTCACCTCCAGGCGACGTGACACGCCTCCTCATCGCGTGGAACGGCGGCGACGCTGGGGCCCTCGAGCGCCTCATCCCTTTGGTGTACGGGGAGATGCGGCGTCAGGCCCGGGGATACCTTCGAAACGAGAGGTCCGGCCACACGCTCCAGCCCACGGCGCTCGTGCACGAGGTCTATCTCAGGCTCGTCGACCAGAGCCGCGTGAAATGGCAGAACCGCGCGCACTTCTTCGGCGTGGCGGCCCGTGCGATGCGCGAAATCCTCGTCGATCACGCCCGCAAGCGGCGAGCCGCCAAGCGCGGCGGCCCGGAGAGCCTGATTTCGATCGGTGACGCAGACCCCGCGGCGGCCGCGAGGAACATCGACCTCCTCGACCTCGACCGGACACTGAGGCGGCTCGCCGCCCTTGACGAGCGTCAGGCCCGCCTCGTCGAGCTTCGGGTCTTCGGCGGCCTGACGATCGACGAAGCCGCCGAGGTGCTCGAGATTTCGCCCGCCACGGTCAGCCGCGAGTGGCGTCATGCCGAGACCTGGCTCCACAAAGAAATGTCCTGAGAGATGTCCTGAACGCCTCATGACTCAGGAAACCTTTGCCCGCGCGAAGGCGGTCTTTCTGGACGCTCTGGAGCGCCCGGAAGCCGAGCGGAGAGCCTTCGTTTCAGGCTCGTGCGGCGGCGACACCGGACTCGAGCGCGAGGTGGCGGCGCTGCTCGAGTCCGAGTCCCGGTCCCCGGGCTTTCTGCACGAACTCCTTCCGGCGTCGATCCGCGACGACTCCGCTCCGGAGGGAGGCGGTGCGATTGCGGGCACTCGCATCGGCCCATGGACGATCGTGCGCGAGATCGGGCATGGCGGCATGGGAATGGTCTACCTCGCCGAACGCGCCGACCACGAGTACCGCGGACGCGTCGCCCTGAAGGTCGTGCGGCGCGGAATGGACACGGACTTCATCCTCCAGCGGTTTCGCTCCGAAAGGCAGATCCTCGCGTCCCTGTCGCACCCGAACATCGGGCGCCTTATGGACGGAGGCACGACGGCGGATGGCCGGCCCTACTTCGCGATGGAGTACATCGAGGGCGAGGACCTCATCACGTGGTGCCGGAACCACCGCGCGGCGCTTCCAGACCGTGCCGCGCTCTTTCAGACCGTCTGCACCGCCGTCCAGTATGCGCACCAGAACCTCGTCGTCCACCGCGACATCAAACCCTCGAACATCCTCGTCACGACCGAGGGCGTTCCCAAGCTGCTCGACTTCGGCCTCGCGAAGGTCCTCGACGCCCGCGAATCGGGCGACACCTCCTATCTGACGATCGCCGGAATCAGCGCCTTCACGCCGGAGTACGCGAGCCCCGAGCAGGTGCGCCTCCAGACCATCACCACCGCAAGCGACATCTTCTCGCTGGGGGTTGTTCTCTACGAGCTCTTGACGGGCGTGCACCCGTTCCGTCGGAAGGACAGAACTCCGGCGGACGTCGCGCGGGCGGTCTGCGAAACCCAGCCCGAACCGCCGAGCCGGGTCGTCCTCGAGGCGGAAGGAGCCGCAGGCACGAGAAGGGCGCGCCTCCTCGCGGGAGATCTGGACACGATCCTGTTGATGGCGCTCCGCAAGGAGCCCGAGCGCCGCTACGCCACTGCCGAGAAGCTCTCGGAGGACCTCCGGCGCCATTTCGACGGCCGTCCCGTCCTCGCCCGAAGGGACACGCTCCCCTACCGCACCGGCAAGTTCGTGAGACGGCACCGGCTCGGAGTCGCGGCGGCTTCGATCGTCGCGGCGTCCCTCGTCGCGGGCGCGGGCGTCGCGCTCTGGCAGGCGGGGCGCGCGCGAGAGAGCGAGGCGATCGCGCGAAGACGTTTCGAGGACGTCCGGTCACTCGCGAAAACGGTCCTCTTCGAGCTCCATGACGAGATCGCGCCCCTGCCCGGCTCCACGAAGGCGCGGGCCACGCTCGTAACGACCGCCCTCCGATATCTCGACGCACTCGCTGCGGAGGCCGGACGCGAGCCGGCGCTCGCGCGCGACGTCGCGGCGGGCTACTCGCGCCTCGGCCGCGTACAGGGGGGCGGCAACGCGACGCTCGGCGACCTGGACGGCGCCGTGCGGAGTCACCGCGCCGCCATCCGACTCCTCGAGAACCTCGCGGACGCGCCTCTGGCTGCCGACGCGGACCGGACCGCTCTCGCCTCCGAACTGGGCGAACTCGCGCGCATCCTCGGGCCGGGGCACGACGAGACGCTCCCCATGCACGTTCGCGCCCTCGCAATCCGGCGCGCGATCCTCGAGCGCGACCCGTCGTCCCCAGGCGCCAGGCGAGGCCTCGCGATCAGTTACAGCGCACTCGCGGGTTTTCACACGGACCGAAAGGACTGGGCAGCCGCCGTCGAGCTCCGCCAGAAGGAACGGGGCCTCTTCAAGGACGTCGCGCGCGATCCTGCCGCGACCGACAACGATCGCCGCAACCTCGCGCTCTCGAACAAGACGCTCGGCGCCCTCTTCGAGGTGACGGGCCGGCGGACGGAGTCGGTCGCCCTCTACCGCGAGGCGCTCGCGCTCGACGAGGCGCGTGCGGCGGCGAACCCGGCCTCGCCCGAGACGCAAATGGACCTCTCGTTCAGCCTCGGGTCGCTCGGCGCGTTTCTCCTCGACGAGGGCGACCTTCCGGCGAGCCGCAACCTGTATCTCCGTGCCCTGGCCATCCGCGGGGCTGTGGCGGCCGCGGATCCCGCGAACGCCTGGGCGCGGAGCGGCGTCGCGCGGGCGCACGAGCGGCTCGCGGAGATCGAAGATCGCATGGGCCACCGGAAGGCCGCGGAGGCGCACCGCCTCAAGGCCAGACCGCCCTCCGCCTGATGGCCCCTCAGGCGACGGCGGGCGGCGCCTGCGGTCCCGCGTGCCCTGTCGAGGCCGCCCGTGGGATCCGGACGTGGAATGCCGTGCCTTTTCCGGGCTGGCTTTCCACGGCGATCGTCCCGCCGTGGAGCTCCACGTAGGCCTTTGCGAGCGCGAGGCCGATCCCCATGCCACGGTAGGCGCGCGTGGCCGAGCCGTCCACCTGGCGGAAGCGCTCGAAGATGAACGGCAGGTCCTTCGCGTCGACGCCGACGCCGTTGTCGACGACGGAGAACGCGACGCCGGCGTCGTCGGCGGACGCCTCCACGCGGATGCGCCCGCCCTTCGGCGTGAACTTCACGGCGTTGTGGACGAGGTTCCAGAGGACCTGCCGCATCCGCATCGGGTCGAGGCGCACAAGCGTCGGCGTCGCGGGCGTCTCCACGGACATCGCGATGCCCTTCGCCTGCGCCATGACGGACACCGGCTCGACCGCGCCCGCGACGAGCGGCCCGAGGTCGACGACCTCCGGCTCGAGGCGCGTGCGGCCCTCCTCGTAGCGCGAGAGGTCGAGGAGGTCCGAGATGAGCGCGAGCAGGAACTGCGCCGAGCGGTTGATCTGGTCGACCGCGATCTTGACGGTCTCCTTGTCGGGCCGGTCCTCGGAGAGGACCTCGCTCCAGCCGAGGATCGCGGTGAGCGGCGTGCGGAGCTCGTGGTTCACGTTCTGGAGGAAGTAGTCGCGGTTCCGCTGGGCGTCGCGCAGCCGCTCGTAGCTCTTCTGGAGCTCCTCGTAGAGCCGCGCGTTGCGCAGGAGCAGGGCGGCCTGGTCCGCGTAGCCCTCGATCGCGGCCTGGTCCTCCGCGTCGAAGCCGCCTGGCTTGTCCGCCACGCCGATCACGCCGAGGATCCCGGACTCGGCCCGGAGCGGCGCGAGGACGAAGTTCTCGCGCACCTCGAGGCTCTTGACGAGCGCCTGGGAGAGGCGCGGGTCGTTCAGGTCGTTCCGGAGAACGGTCTCGCCGGTCCGGTAGACGATCACCGCGAGCGTCGGGTCATCGAGACCGGCCCGGACGCCCCGGAGCGCGTCCTCGGGGATGCCCCAGCCCGGCGGCGCGCCGACGAGCGAGCGCGTGTCCGGGTCCCAGAGGGCGAGCCATCCCTTCGTCGCGCCGACGAGCTGGGCGATCTGCCGGGCGAGCTGGGCGAGCGTCTCGTCCGGCCGCGTCATGAGGGCCGCGGTCTGCCCGAGGCGGTGGACGCCTTCCATGGAGGCCGTCCGCCAGCGCATGCGGCGTTCGACGTTTCGCAGCGCGCGCGCGAGGCGGCCGACCTCGTCGGCGCGGTCGAGACCCGGAGGGTCACCCATCGGCCTGCCCGCGGCGAGCGCGTCCGCAGCGCGTGCGACGCGCCGCACCGGGGCGAGAGCACCGCTGGTCACGGCGACGAGGGCCGCCGAGAGCGCGAGGATGACCGCGAGGTAGAGGAGCCGCAGCTCGGCGCGGCGTCTGCGGCCCGACGCGAAGATCGGGTCCAGCTGGGCGCGGACCTTCTTTTCGAGCGCGGCGCGCGGCGAGACCTTCGCATAGATCCAGCGCGGTTCGGAGATGCGGCGCACCGCGACGAGGAATCGCCGGCCCGAGATCTCGGCCTCGCGGTCCGCGGCGCCGGTCTTCCGGACGGTGTCGGCAAGGGCGCGCAGATCGGCGTCCGGAATGCGGCCGGGGGGCGCCGCGAGGATCAGCGTCCCGTCCTCCGAAAACAGGATCTCCGCGTCGTTGGGCCGGGTGGGATCCGTCGGCGACTCGAACAGGCGTGTGAAGACCCAGTCCACGCCGACCTCGGCCACGGGCCGGCCGTCGCCGCCGCGCACGAGCGTCGCCGCTGTCACGATCTTCCCGGACTGCGCAAACAGGTCGTCGTAGACGGCGGACCACGCGACCGGAGCGGGGCCCTCCGGCGCCGGAGCGGCGGCGAGCGCGCGCGTGTCTTCGGAGGGAAACGTGAAATCCGGCTCGACCACGTTCGCCCCACCCACCCGCACCGGCCGTCCGGGCACCGCGCGCATGACGCCCGACGCCGTCCGCACGGCGATCGCCGAGACGTCGACCGGCCCGAGGCCGAGGCCGACGAACGGCGCCTCGAGGCGGCGGGTCGCGGCGAGGTCGCGGCGCGTCTGCGCGGTCAGCCCGGCCCTGCGGCTCACCATCGCGATGCTGACGCCGGGGCGCGCCGACCGGAGGGGGCCGCCCGGCTCGTCCACGAGCTCCTCCGCGGGCCGGTCGGCATCGGGGCCCGCCTCGAGAGCGCGCGCCGTCTCGACGCCCGCCCGGCGGACGATCGACTCGAGTTTCCGCGCGAAGTCGCCGATCGCCCGCACGGCGTCGTCGGCCTCGTCGCGCAGGACCTGCACCTCCTGCCGGTGGGCGTCGGCGAGGAGCGTTTCGAGGAGCTGTTTCTCTCCACGGTCCGTCTCCCGGTCGACGAGGAGCCAATAGACGAGCACGGGCACAACCGCGACCGGAAGGAGGTAGAGAACGAGCCTCGCGCCGAGCGAACGGCGGGGGCTCCACGCCCGACGGGCTTCCCGCGGCGCCGCCTCGCGGACGGGCAGGTCGCCCGAGTCCTCGATACCCGGCTTCTCCGCGTTCACCCGGGAAGGTTAACGCTACTCGTAGCGGAGGGCCTCGATGGGATCCAGTCGGCTCGCCTTGAGGGCAGGGTAGAACCCGAACGTGATCCCGACGACGGCCGAGAACGCGAACGCGAGCCCGATCGCGGTCGGCTCGAGCGCGACAGGCCACCCCGCGACCTTCGCGACGAAGCGCTGGATCCCGAGCCCGAGACCGATCCCCACGGTGCCGCCCGCGAGGGAAAGCGCGACGGCCTCCACGAGGAACTGGGCGCGGATGTCGCCGCCCTTGGCGCCGATCGCCATCCTCACGCCGATCTCGCGCGTCCGCTCCGTGACCGAGACGAGCATGATGTTCATGATTCCGATCCCGCCGACGAGGAGCGAGACGCCCGCGATCGACCAGAGGAGCGTCGACATCGTGCGGCTCTGCGCCTCGGCCTGCTGCAGCATCTCCGTCTGCGTGCGCATCATGAAGTCGTCTTCCTGCCCGAGAGCCTTGTTGATGCGGTGGCGCTGCCGGAGGAGGGCCGTGATCTCGTCCTGCGCGCGCGCGACCTGGTCGTTCGACGCCGCAGACGCGAGGATCGAGCCGACCGCCGTCGTGCCCATGAGCTTCTTGCGCACGGTCTCGTACGGGGCGATGACGACGTCGTCCTGGTCCTGGCCCATCATCGAGCCGCCCTTGGCCTCGAGGGTTCCGACGACCCGGAACGGGATGTTCTTGATGCGGATGACCTTTCCGATGGGGTCCTCGTCGCCGAACAGGTTCGTCGCGACGGTCTGGCCGAGGACGCAGACCTTCGCGGCCGTGCGGTTGTCCTGGTCCGTGAAGAACTGACCCGTCGCGACGTTCCAGGACCGGATGAGCGGCCAGTCGACCTCGCCGCCCTGGATGGACGTCGACCAGTTCTGGTTTCCGTAGATGACCTGCGCGATCGTCCGGATCGTCGCGGACACGTACGCGACGGAGCCGACGTCCTTCCGGATCGCGTCCACGTCGTCCTGCGACAGCTTCGAGTTGCTTCCCCACCCCGTCTTGGCGCCCGACGACGTCGTCGTCCCCGGGAAGATCATGAGGAAGTTCGTCCCGAGGGACCGGAGCTGGTTTTCCGTCTGGAGGCGCGCCCCCTCGCCGATCCCGATCGTCGCGATGACGCACGCGACGCCGATGATGATCCCGAGCGCGGTGAGGAGCGACCGCAGCTTGTTGCGCGTGAGGGCCCGAAACGCGACCTTGAGAACGTTGCCGGACTTCTTCATGCGGGCTTCCCTCCGGAGACGGTGGCGTGCTTTCGGTCCGTCACGGCCACGTCGCTCAGGACCTTGCCGTCGCGGAACGTGACGATGCGCCGGGCGAACTGCGCGATGTCGGGCTCGTGCGTGATGAGGACGACGGTCTTCCCCTCGCCGTTCAGGGCCTGGAAGATCGCCATGACCTCCTCCGACGTCCGCGAGTCGAGGTTGCCTGTCGGCTCGTCCGCGAGGAGGATCGCGGGCTCGTTCACGAGGCTCCGCGCGATGGCGACGCGCTGCTGCTGGCCGCCCGAGAGCTGTGCCGAGGTGTGGTCCCATCGGTCCTTGAGGCCCACGCGCTCGAGACAACGCATCGCCTGCGCGCGCGAGGCCTCGTCCGTGAGCCTGGACTTCTTCGAGTAGAGGAGAGGAAGCTCCACGTTCTCGAGCGCCGACGTGCGCGACAGGAGGTTGAAGTTCTGGAAGACGAAGCCGATCTTGTCGTTCCGGATCTCGGCGCGCGCGTCGCGGCCCAGCGACGACACGTCGACGCCTTCGAGGACGTAACGGCCGCCCGTCGGTCGGTCGAGGCAGCCGACGATGTTCATGAACGTCGACTTCCCGGAGCCCGACGGACCCATGACCGCGAGGAACTCCCCGGGCTCGACACGGATTGTCACGCCGTCGAGGGCGCGCACCTCGGTCTCGCCCATCTGGTAGACGCGCGTGAGGTTCTCGAGCTCGATGACGGGATGCGCCACGGCCGGCCGCCCGCTCAGAAGGGCCGCCGCCCGCCGCCGCCCGGGCCGCCCCCTCCGGCGGGGCTGCCGGACGCGGAGGCGCCCGCGCGCGCGGTCGCGAGGCCGACGCTGATCTCGTCACCTTCCTTGAGATCCGCGCTCTCGATGGCCGTCATGTTGCCGTCCGTGATGAGCGTCCTGACCGTGACGGCCTTGAGCTTCACCTTGCCGTTCGGGACCTCGACGTAGAGCGTCGCCGAGCGCGAGGCCGCGGGACGGCCGCCGCCGCCGGGCCCGCCCGACCACGCGCCGCGCCCACCGCCACCTCCCGGTGCGCCGCCTCCCGGTCCGCCGCGGCCTCCGCCGGGGGCGCGGCCGCCGGTCTGGGGCGCGCCGGTCCGGGGAGCGGGTGCCCCGGTCGCCGCCGATGCGGGAGCCGGAGCCGCCGACGCCGGGGAGGCCGCGCCCGCGGCGGCGCCCTTGGCCTTGTCGCCGCCCGCGACGTCCGCCGGATCGGGCCGGAAGCGCAGTGCGGCGTTCGGAACGCGCAGCACGTCGCGGCGCGCGTCGACGGGGATCTGGACGTTCGCCGTCATCCCGGGCTTGAGCTTCAGGTCCTGGTTCGGCACGTCGAGCATGACGGGATACGTCACGACGTTCTGGACCGTCTGCGGCGACAGCCGGATCTGCGAGACGGAGCCCTTGAACGACTGTTCGGGAAACGCGTCCACGGAAAAGGTGGCGACCTGCTCCACGCGGATGCGGCCGACGTCGGCCTCGTCGATGTTCGTGAGGACCTGCATCTTCGTGAGGTCCTGCGCGATCGTGAAGATCACGGGCGCCTGGAAGGAGGCCGCGACGGTCTGGCCGACGTCGTACTGGCGGTCCACGACGACGCCGTCGATCGGCGAGAGGATCTTCGCGTAGGAAAGGTTCGTGAGCGACTGCTTCAGCGACGCTTCGCTCTGGGCGACGGCCGCGGCCGCCGCGTCGCGGTTCGTCTGGGCCGCGTCGAGCTCGGACTGGGCCAGGAGCTGCTGCTTCGTCAGATTCTTCGAGCGCGTGAGGGAGAGTTCGGTGTTGCGCAGCTCCACCTTCGACTTTTCGAGGTCGGCGCGCCTCTGGTCGACGCTCTGCTGGAAGGGCGTCGGGTCGAGCTCGGCGAGAAGCTGGCCCTTCTTGACCGTCGAATTGAAGTCGACGTGGAGCTTCGCGATGATCCCGGAAACCTGGCTGCCGACCTTGACGGTCGTGACGGCGGAGAGACTGCCCGTCGCCGTCACGGTCGCGACGACGTCGCCCTTGTCGAGCTTTCCCTTGCGGTATTTCGGCTCCGCGGAGCCCTTGCGGGCGACCACGAACCAGGCGCCTCCCGCGACCACGACGACGGCCGCGAGCACGGCCAGGATTCTGTTCTTCATGCAGTCCTCAAACGGCGTTGGACGCCGGAAATCACGATGGGGTTGACCGGAGCGCTCAGAAAGATGCCGCCAGACCCAGCTGGAACGCCTTGACGGTGCCCGACCCGGCGAGCGTCCGCAGGTGCCTCGCACTGTACTCGATCGAGGCCGAAATGCCCTTCACCGGGACCCAGACGGCCCCGGGCATGTGGATCTCCTCGACCGCCTCGGCTCCGAGGTAGTGCCAGCGCGACCAGGTGTACCGCCAGGTCACGGACGGGAACTCGGCCTTGAAGCCCGCGAGGACCGAGCGGGCGTCGTCGTAGCCGTACCGGCAGGGGGCGCCGGGCGAGCAGGGCCGGCCCGAACTCCGCCAGAAACCCTCCACGAAAAGAGAGAGCGGCCCGAACGCGACCGTGAGGTCGGCCGCGAAGTCGCTCCTCCGGAACTCGTCCGTGCCGTCCTTCGGGACGAGCCGCGCCGTCGCGCCCGAGACGCCGGGCCTGACCCACCAGAGGACCTTGCTCAGCGTGTACGAGGTCCGGGCGGAGAGGCCGTCGCGCAGGACCCGCGCCGGGTCGGACTCGACGTCGCGCCCCTCCTCCTCCCAGCC
>Ga0315270_10000792_pt1 | contig 16957 bp, 12 predicted proteins | sample C1_bottom_MG_FD_204932 | JGI IMG/M metagenome (GOLD analysis project Ga0315270, IMG submission 204932) | Sediment microbial communities from Yellowstone Lake, YNP, Wyoming, USA - C1_bottom | ecosystem: Environmental > Aquatic > Freshwater > Lake > Sediment | place: USA: Wyoming | collected...
ATTAAATAAGGAATTAGGTTGTGAACTTTCATTCGGTTTAGAATGAGCAATAGTCCAAAAATCCCCAAAGCTATGGCTAAATTTACAAAAGAAATGCTTGTTGTGTAGAAAACCGCAATCACGATAATAGCTCCCAAATCGTCAATTACGGCTAATGCAGTTAGAAATATTTTTAAGGAAGCGGGAACACGACTTCCTAAAAGAGACAAAATTCCTATGGCAAACGCGATGTCAGTTGCCATTGGGATTCCTGCGCCACCTTGTGTTAGAGTACCAAAATTCAACAACAAAAATAATCCGGCAGGAACGAGCATTCCGCCAAGTGCGCCAAAAATGGGCAATGCCGCATTTTTGATACTAGACAATTCTCCGTGATAAATTTCGCGTTCTAATTCCAATCCTATCAGAAGAAAGAAAATTGTCATCAAGCCATCGTTAATCCAATGCGTGATGGAATGATGCCCAACTTCGGTGGACCAAAACTGAATATATTGAGTTTGAATGGGAGAATTGGCAAGGTAAAGCGACAAAATGGTTACACAAAGCAGCAGAATTCCGCCCGCTTTTTCACTTTTAAAGAAGGATTTAAAGGTTTTTGTTAATTTCATATTAAATTCTTTTCATTTAATCCATATCTGTAAAAAGGGACACTGATGAAACGGATTTGCTGAAGCAAAGACACTAAAAAAAACTGATTTTTTTAGATTAAATGCAAAGGTGCAAATTTTTAAAATCCGTTTTAATCTGTGTTTTCGCGAAGCGAATCAGCGTTTATCTGTGTCCAAATTTTATACAAACTTAAACAATTGTTTTACTAAATCCTTTTAACAAAACGATAAACCGCAATTTTTTTGTTATTTTGGTAAATCAAATTTAGAAACACTTTTTATGGACATCAAAATCCTTCATATCGATAGCAATCATCCATTGCTTTGGGAACAATTGCAGCAAGCAGGATTTATAAATCACGAAGATTTTACTTCTTCCAAAGCTGAAATTGAAGAAAAAATCCACGATTATCAAGGAATTGTAATCCGCAGTCGATTCAAAATTGATAAAACATTTCTGGACAAAGCCACGAATTTGCAATTCATTGCACGCGTTGGTGCTGGATTAGAAAGTATTGATTGTGATTATGCTTTATCCAAAAATATTCAACTTATTGCTGCGCCCGAAGGCAACAGAAACGCGGTTGCCGAGCATACTTTGGGAATGATTTTGTCGCTTTTCAATAATTTGAATAAAGCTGATAACGAAATAAAATCGGGTCATTGGAACCGAGAAAAAAATCGTGGTCACGAACTCGATGGAAAAACAGTCGGGATTATTGGTTACGGAAATATGGGAAAATCTTTTGCCAAAAAACTTCGCGGTTTTGAGGTGGAAGTTTTGTGTTACGACATTCAGGAAAATGTGGGCGATGAAAATGCCAAACAAGTTTCGCTTGAAGAATTGCAACAAAAAACCGATGTTTTAAGCTTGCATATTCCTTGGACACCTGAAACGGATAAAATGGTTGATGAAAATTTTATCAATGCATTTTCGAAACCGTTTTGGATTATAAACACTTCAAGAGGAAAGAATATAGTCACTGCTGATTTAGTTGAAGCAATGAAAACAGGAAAAATTCTTGGAGCTGGTTTGGATGTTTTAGAATACGAAAAGCTGTCTTTTGAAACGCTGTTTCAAGATAAAGACACACCCGAAGCTTTTCAGTATTTATTGAATGCAAAAAATGTAATTCTTTCTCCTCACATCGCCGGCTGGACGTATGAAAGTCACGAACGGTTAGCGCAGGTTATTGTCGATAAAATCAAAGCGAAATACCATTTGAGGTAATAAGAGGATTTTGAATATTAAATGTTAAAGGGTTCAGCATTTTTTTATTATTTTTACCCAAACCAATTAACAATCAATCTATGGAAAATTCAAAACCAGAAGCATGGAACAAACCAATTTCGCCAATTCCCGTATTTAAAGTTGACCCCGTTTTAGTATTAATCTTAGGGATTGTCACTTGCGGATTGTATCATATTTATTGGAATTATAAAGTGGCCGAAGTTTTGAATGCAGTCACAGAACGTGAAGTTATTTCGTCACCGATTGCTATTTTTGCAGGATGTTGTTTTCCTATAAATGTTTATTTCTTTTATTTGGCTGGCAGAGAAGGTTTGCCAGAAGTGTATAAACGTATTGGTTATCCACAAAAAGACGATTCAACATTGTTGATGGTTTTAGGGTTTTTCTTTCCAATGGCTGCTGCTATGATTGTTCAAAATGACATCAATAAATTATACCATTAATACAAAGTCAAAACGTAAAATTTACGGAATTATCGGCGCATTAATTACGCTGATGATTCCGTTTTTGTTGCTGTTTTTCAATCAGAATAATCATCTCGAAACGGATCAGTCCTTATGTCCTTTGAAGATGCTTACAGGTTTTCCTTGTCCGGGTTGCGGAATCACAAAATCGTTAGTTTATTTCTATGAAGGTGATTTGCAAAAAAGCCTGTATTATCATATTCTTGGGCCTTTGGTGATTGTTTTTTGCTTAGTCACAATTGTAGTTCTCACAACAGAATTAATTACCAAAAAAGAATATTTCAACAAATGGCTTTTCAATAAAAAACTAGCCTATGGTTTGGCAATTTTTTTGGCAACCTATCACTTTATAAGAATCATTTATTTTATAAAAAACAATTCTCTTGATGACATTATCCATCAGTCTATTTGGAGGTAAAAATCTGAAAATTTATTAGAAGCAGAAATAGTCAACCTTTAAACGATCTTCCTTTCAGGTTCAAAAAAATGTTTATCTCAGATTATTAATATAGATTTTTTTAAATCCGCTAATCTGCGGTAATTTTATTTTAGAAGCTGCTCGTAAAATGTATTAAATTGCATAGTTTTTAGTTATTTTTGTAACCAATTTAAATATAAAATCCGCATTCTTAGCAACCTTTGCGGTTAAGAAAAATTACAATGGCAAAAATACTCACTGGCGTTCAAAGTACAGGAACACCACATTTAGGAAACTTACTTGGCGCAATCATTCCCGCAATCGAATTATCGAATAATCCCGAAAACGAATCCTTTCTTTTCATTGCCGATTTACATTCGATAACCCAAATAAAAGACGGCAAAACATTAAGAGAAAATACATATAGCACCGCAGCTGCTTGGCTTGCTTGTGGTTTGAATGTAGATAAAGTGATTTTTTACCGCCAGTCAGATGTGCCACAAACAGCAGAATTGTCTTGGTATTTGAGTTGTTTTTTTCCTTTCCAAAGATTGACATTAGCCCATTCTTTCAAAGACAAAGCCGATAGATTAGAAGATGTCAATGCCGGATTGTTTTCCTATCCAATGCTGATGGCTGCAGATATATTGTTGTATGATGCGGAGTTTGTTCCTGTTGGGAAAGACCAATTGCAACATTTAGAAATTACTCGTGATGTGGCTTCTCGTTTCAATCACCAAATGGGCGAAACTTTTGTAATTCCTGAAGCCATAATCCAAAAAGACAGTATGTTGATTCCAGGAACCAATGGCGGAAAAATGAGCAAATCAGCCAATAATATTATCAATATTTTCTTGGATGATAAATCCTTACGCAAGCAAGTAATGAGCATCGAAACCGATAGTACGCCTCTTGAAGCTCCAAAAAATCCTGATACCTGCAATGCTTTTGCTATATATTCTTTATTGGCAACCCAAGAACAAATAAATGTAATGAAAGCCAATTATTTGGGCGGAAATTACGGTTACGGTCACGCCAAACAAGCCTTGTTTGAACTGATTGTAGAAAAATTTAAAACCGAAAGAGAGAAATACAATTACTATTTGAACAACCTCGCCGAAGTAGATGCTTTGTTGAAAACTGGCGCCGAAAAAGCTTCTGTTGTTGCAAAAGGTGTTTTGGCAAGAGTAAGAGTGAAATTGGGATTTGAGTAATTTTTTTTTAATTAAATAGCCTCAAACAATTTCCCAGGCAAAGGTCGAATCACGCCTTTGAGTTCCATATTCAGTAACATTCCTGAAATTTTATAAATGGGGAAATCACAACGCAAGGCAATAATATCCATCAATTCTTTTCCGTTTTTTAGGAGATAATCATATACTTTTTGTTCGTCATTTTCGAGCGTGACAAAGAGTTGTTTTTGAACTGGTTTTGCTTTGCTTTCGATATCCCAATTTAAGATATAAACCAAATCGGCGGCGCTTGTTAGCAGATTTGCTTTTTGGGTTTTAATTAAATTATTACAGCCTTGACTATATTTGTCAGTGGTTCGGCCGGGAACTGCAAAAACATCGCGGTTGTAATCGTTGGCGATATTCGCAGTGATCAAGGAACCTCCTCTTTCGGCAGATTCGATTACAATTGTAGCTTCTGAAATTCCAGCTACAATCCGATTTCTGCGAACAAAATTTTCTTTTTCAGGATTGGAGGAGCTCCAAAATTCTGTCATAAAACCTCCATTTTGCTCTACTTTGGCCACATATTTCTTGTGGGTTTTGGGGTAAATTTGGTTTAAGCCGTGCGCCACAACACCAATAGTTTGAAGGTCGTGTTCCATAGCCAATTGATGTGCAAAAATATCGACTCCATAAGCAAAACCACTTACTATTACGGGATCAAGCGGAGCCAAATCTTCAATCAATTTACGGCAAAATTCCATTCCGTAGGACGTGATTTGTCGCGTTCCCACAATGCTGATAATTTTTTTGTTTTTTAAGTCAATATTCCCCGACGTAAACAACAAAACCGGTCCATCGATGCAATGTTTCAATCGATCTGGATAATTTTCGTCTTGAAAATAGGAGACATTGATTTCATTTGATTTAATAAACTGAAGTTCTTGTTCTGCTTTTTCGAAAACAGATTTACTTTTTAAATTTTGGATTAAAATGGAACCAATTCCATCAATGGCAGCGATTTGAGAAGTTTTAGTTTTAAAAACTGCTTCTGCACTTCCGCAATGATTTATCAATTTTTTGGCCATAATATCGCCCACGCCTTCTACTTGTTGCAATGCCAATAAATGAAATAATTCTTGCTCTGTCATACTAATCGTTTGAGGCTGAAATGTATAAAAATTAATGCGGATTGTTAATAAAAATTGTGAATAAAATTTTGATAACTATTCTCAATGTATAACTTTGTGTCTATGAACATCGAACCATACATCGCGCAGCTTTTATACCGTTACCAGTGTGTAACCGTTCCAGGTTTCGGAGCTTTTTTGACCGAAATTCAATCGGCTCAATTAATTGAAAGTTCCAATTCGTTTTTTCCTCCAAAGAAAATGATTTCTTTTAATGCTTATCTAAAAAATAACGATGGCTTATTGGCCAATCATATTGCCCAAGCCGAAAAAACTTCATACGAATACGCTATCAGCGCGATTCAATTTGAGGTTTTCAATTGGAAAAAAGCACTTCAGGAAAACGGATTGTTCTCTATAAAAAACGTGGGGAATTTTTCGCTTAACGCCGATAATAATTTAATTTTCACGCCTTACGACCAAACCAATTATTTGACAAATTCTTTTGGATTGAGTGCTTTTGTTTCGCCATTGGTAAAAAGAGAACTATTCGAACAAAAAATCGAAGCTCTTGAAGAAGATGAAGTAATTATTTTCACGCCAGAAAGAAGAAGAACAAGTGTCTATTTGAAATATGCTGCTGTTTTTGTTTTAGGATTAGGCTTAACTGGAGCTATAGGTTATCCTATTTATCAACAACAAATTGCTAACGAAACTATTATTGTTGAACAATCAGTTCAAAAACAAGTTCAAAACAAAATTCAAGAAGCTACTTTCTTTATTAAAAATCCAATTCCAGCTGTAACACTTACGGTTAAAGAGGAAAAAATGTCCTACCACATTATGGCCGGTGCATTTAGAGAAGAAAGAAATGCCCAAAAAGCATTCGAAAAATTATCTAATCAAGGATATAAAGCAAGAAGAATTCCACAGAATAAATATGGATTATTTCCCGTTCTTTACGGAAGTTATGCCACTTTTCCCGAAGCCGAAAAAGCCAAACAGGAAATTCAAAAAACAGTAAATCCTGATGCTTGGATTTTGATAGAATCACTATAAAAATGAAACCCATTCTTAAATCGAATGGGTTTTTTTATTTAAAAGTGGTTCTGTTCAGTGTTTCAGATTCAAACTCGCTTTGAACATTTTCAATTCGTCCCAAGTAAATTTTTCGCCATATTGTTCTTTTAAGCCGTTTAGTGTTTCTTCTTTGTAACCCTTGAACGCTTTTTCCAATTCCAATAGTTTGTCTTCTGGCAAAACAGCGGTAATCGCTATGGTCCTGGATTCAATTAGTTTGGCAATATGGGAACCAATTGTTTGAGATGTCAGTTTTCTTATAGCTGCTATTTCTTTAATCGTATTCTTTTCGAGCCACAATTCATAGGTTTCCTGAACAGTCGATTTCTTGGGTTCTTTAATTGCTTTTTTCTTTTTCGTATATCTTTCTAAGTCAACTTCGTCCTCGATTAAAGTCACGTTTACGGACTTGAAATCTTCTTGAATTGTTTTTAATTTGTTGATTTTGTAGTATTTAATTTCATCTGAAGACAGTTTTTCTTTAGATATTTCTTCGCCATTTACAACAGTTTCTATCAGTAATTTGGATTTCATTAATCGTAAAACGGCCTTGATTTGCAATTCTTCAAGAATAACCAATTCATCATAAAATGCTTTTACTTTTTTGATGCGTTTGACTTCTTCCATTTTCCAAAGGATTTCGTGAACCAAATTGTCCATTGGCATTAAAAAATAATCGAATGCTGCTTGAATTCTTTCGGAAATATGATTCAAATCGGCGTTTTCCTGTGCAAAAAGTTTATTCAATTGCAAGATAAATTTTTTGGAAGGATCCAAAAGTGATTCAATAACCTCGGTTTGTTTTCTTGCCCAAACAGCGTGTTTCGATTTGGCTGAACTTTCTCCTTTTTCGTCATAACTAAACTGATGATTGCGCCATTCCTGAGCCAGATCACTCCAATCAAAACTGCTATTTAGAAAATTGTGGATAAAATTTTTAGTTTCTAATTGGAGTGAATTTTCGAGAACTTCTTCGGTGGCTTTATTAAGCGAATAATCCATCACGTCCTGATCGTTAGAAATACCGTTCATTCGAAGCGGGGAAAGCAAAATTAAGCCATTTAACGAGCGCAAACGCGACAAGGCAACGTATGCTTGTCCGGGAAGAAAAACCTGCGAAACATCGAGTGCAGCTTTGTCAAATGTTAGTCCTTGACTTTTATGAACAGTTATCGCCCAAGCGAGTTTTATTGGATAATGAACGAACGTACCAAGCACTTCTTCCTCGATTTCTTTTGTGTTTTCATCCACTTTATATCGGATATTTTGCCATTCATATCTTTCTACTTCGATGGTTTTGTTTTCATCTGGAAAATGCACGAGGATTTCTTGGCTCGAAAGCGATTTTATAAATCCCATTTTTCCATTGAAATACTTTTTATCAAATGACAAATCGTTTTTTACAAACATAATTTGCGCACCTACTTTAAGTTTTAAATTTTCTTCGACAGGATATATTTTATCCGGAAAATCACCCACAATTTCGGGTTTGTAGGTTACCAGTTTTCCATCCAAATCCTCCAAAGCTTGCGCATTCATTGCATCGGCTTTGGCATTGTGTGTTGTTAAGGTGATGTAACCCTTATTGGCTTTTAAATCGAAATCAGGTTTTACATATTGATTCAAGTTTTGAATGTCTGCAGCGGAAATTTGGTTGTTTCTGAGATTGTTCAAAATCGAAATAAAAACATCATCGGTTTGACGAAAAATCTTGGACAATTCAATATATAAAGGTGGATTTTGCTGAACAACGTGCGAATGAAAAAAGAATTTCCCTTTGTAATACGTTCGCAGTGTTCTCCATTCCTCATCCCGAATAACGGGTGGCAATTGCAATAAATCGCCAATAAATAATACTTGAACTCCGCCAAAAGGACTGCTTTTTTTTCGAACGGTTTGCATCATAAAATCCATTGCATCCAATAAGTCGGCTCGAAGCATACTTACTTCATCAATGATGAGCAATTCCATATTTCTAATAACCGATTTCTTTAAACCACTCATTTTAAAGTGTCTGCGTAAGGTGGCTTTAGTTTCAAATTTGGTGTTTTCAGAAAAATGGGGTGATGAATTATCCGGAATAAATCCGCCGAAAGGCAACTGAAACATCGAATGAATCGTGACTCCGCCAGCATTTAATGCCGCTATTCCAGTTGGCGCCACCACAACAGTATTCTTGTGTGTGGTTTGAATTATTTCACGTAAAAGCGTTGTTTTCCCCGTTCCGGCTTTTCCCGTAAGGAAAACTGAACGATGGGTTTGATTGATAAATTTCAAGGTGTAAACAGCGGCTTCGGAAATGGATTGCATAAGGCGTATAATTTGAAAGCTAAAATATTGTTTTTGAAGAGATAAAACAAAAAATGCCCTCAAAAATTGAAGGCATTAAATTTTATTATTTGCTAAAATTATTTTTTAGCTTCTTCTTTTGCTGGCGCTTTATATTTATCGTTCAACAATTTGATGATTTCTTTTGTGATGTCCAATTTATCTTCAGCATACAAAATACTGGCGTTAGAATCACCTGTTCCATAAATATAAGTGAAGCCTTTTTCTTTGCCATACGCCTTGATTGTTTTTTTAACTCCCGCAACTAAGCTATCCATTTCTACACCACCTTCTTGTTGTAATTGTTGAGAAAGGGCTTGTTGTGCTTGACCTAATTGTTGTTCTCTTCTCTGCAATTCAGCCCCTTTTTGTTGTGCCCAAGCTTGACCATTTGCTTGTGCTTGCGCTTGAAAGTTAGAAGCTTCTTGTTTGAATCTATCAACTTCAGCTTGAAGTTGTCTTCCTTTTTCTTCTCCTTTTGCTTTATACTTCGCATCAAGATCTTTTGTTGCTGTATATTCTTTCATTAAAACTGAAGTGTCCACATAAGCTGTTTTTACTTCCTTAACTTCTGCTGCTGGTTTATTGCAAGAAACAATTGAAATTGAAAGTGCAATAATTACTACTATTTTTTTACTCATCATTTTAATATTGTTTTTTTGGTATTCGTGAATCTTCGATTTCATTTTGGTGTTTTTTCTAATTTTTAAGAATTGGTAACAAAAATATAAAAAAATAAGCAGCATTATCATAAAGTTGGAAAAATGCAGAAATATTTATGATATAAGTATTTGTTATCAGAATTAAATTTTTTATAAGTTATTATTATTAAAATTGGATTCGCCAGCCTTTGAATAAACGATTTTGTCTAAAAATCCGAAGTAATATTCGGAAACAGTAAAAAGCGTTCTTAAATGGGCTTAAAATTGATTTTAGTTGTTTTTTATGATATAAATATGGGAAGAATATTCGAAATTCTCTTTTGCCTTCCAATTAGATTGTAATCCAATAAAAAAAGCTTTGATAAAATTCATTTTTCTGGATTTGTATTTTTCAGAAAGCAAGCTCACATAAAACGAATCAAATTTCATTGGCAAGACTTTTTCCAATTTCATTTCTTCTTTTTCGAAAAGCAATTGTATCGCTGTTTTAGAAAAATGCCAAAAATGAATCGGCACATCGTAAGCCGCCCAAAATTTTCCGTAATGCTTTGCGTCGAAAGATTTGAAATTGGGAACGGCAATAATTAATGTTCCCGTTGGTTTCAGCAATCGTTTCAATTCCTTAATTTGTTTGTCTAAATCTGGAACGTGTTCTAAAACGTGCCACATTGAAATCACATCAAAAGAATTATTTTCCAATTCACTAGTTTGTTCTACAAATGAAACGCCTTTGTTTTTTGCGATTGATTTTGCTCTATCGCTTGGCTCCACTCCTATGGTCTGCCAACCGTCATTTTTGGCTACCGACAAAAAATCTCCAGTTCCGGCTCCAATGTCTAATATTCTTCCTTTTTGGGATTGAAGCGAATTTATTAAATTCAATTTGTTCTTTAAAGCAATAGTTTTTATGAAATGGTATAGTTTTTCAAACAAAGAGCGTTTATTGTCAGTATGGGAAATATAATCTTCACTTTCGTAATACTTTCCCAAATTTTCTAAATTGGGCTGTGGATGCGTAATTAGCATATCCAAAGTTTCGTCGTGATACAAATCGAAAGTTTCTTTGGAAACCGAATAATCTTTTACAGTAAGAAAATGTTTTTTGTTTGAAATGTCCATTTATTTATTTTATTCTTTTTTAAAATCCTCAATAATACCAAGCCTTCACAAAGTAGTTTCACGTGGAACAAATTATCTTCCCATATAAATCAACAATACAGAAACATCGCTTGGCGAAACTCCGCTTATTCTTGACGCTTGTGAAATAGTCACGGGACGAATCTTGCTTAGTTTCTGTTTTGCTTCAATCGACATTGATTTTATTTTATTATAATCAAAGTTTTCAGGGATTTTTACATCTTCTAAACGCGTCAATTTATTAGCGTTGTTTCTTTCCTTTTCAATATAACCTGAATATTTAACTTGAATTTCGGCTTGTTCTAATATTTCCTGATCCAAATTATTTTCTGCAACATAAGTCGCAACCTTTTCAAATTTAATAATATCTTCTAAATCAATTTGAGGACGAGAAAAAACCTTAAACATTTTGTCGCCTTGGGTAATTAAAGCTGTATCTTTTGATTCCAAAATTGGATTTGCTTCCGCCATAGAAACACTAGTTTCTTTGAAGAACGCCACCATTTTTTCGGATTCATTCAATTTGTGCTCCATTCGACGCAAACGCTTTTCAGAAGCTAGACCTATTTCATAAGACATTGGTGTAAGTCTAAAATCAGCATTATCCTGACGCAACAAAGTTCTGAATTCCGCACGAGAAGTAAACATTCTGTATGGCTCTTCAGTCCCTTTGGTGATTAAATCATCAATAAGAACTCCAATATAAGCTTCATCTCTTTTTAGAATTAGAGGTGATTTTTCCTGAACTTTTAATGCAGCATTAATTCCTGCCATCAATCCTTGAGATGCGGCTTCTTCATATCCGGTAGTTCCGTTTATTTGTCCGGCAAAATATAATCCTTCAACTAATTTCGTTTCTAAAGTATGTTTTAATTGCGTTGGTGGAAAATAATCATATTCTATCGCATATCCAGGACGGAAAAACTTCACGTTTTCAAATCCAACAACAGAACGCAAAGCCTTAAATTGAATGTCTTCTGGAAGCGAAGTAGAAAAACCATTTACATAAACCTCACAAGTATTCCAACCTTCTGGTTCTACAAACAATTGGTGTCTTTCTTTGTCGGCAAAACGATTAATTTTATCTTCAATAGATGGGCAATATCTTGGCCCGAGCGATTGAATTCTGCCATTAAACATTGGCGAACGATCAAAACCTTCTCTCAAAATGTTATGAACTTCAAGAGAAGTATAGGTCATATGACAAGATCTTTGATGAATCAAAGGGGTGGTTTCATCTGAATAAGAAAATTTATCTGGCTTCGCATCTCCCTTTTCTTCATTCATTTTAGAATAATCCAATGAACGTCCATCAACTCTAGGCGGCGTTCCGGTTTTCATTCTTCCCGCTTGAAATCCTGCACTAACTAAATCTTCGGTAATTCCATAAGCAGCACTCTCGCCTGCTCTTCCTCCACCAAACTGTTTTTCACCAATATGAATCAATCCATTCAGGAAAGTTCCATTGGTCAACACAACCGATTTGGATTTGATTTCGATTCCAAGTGCTGTTTTAATTCCTTTTATTTTGCCATTTTCAATAATCAACCCTTTTACCATTTCCTGGTAAAAATCGAGATTTGGCGTTCCTTCGAGCATCAATCTCCACTCTTCAGAAAAACGCATTCGGTCACTTTGAACTCTTGGAGACCACATTGCGGGACCTTTTGACTTGTTCAACATCTTGAATTGTATCGCAGTATTATCTGAAACTATTCCAGAATATCCGCCAAGCGCATCAATCTCGCGAACGATTTGTCCTTTTGCAATTCCTCCCATAGCAGGATTACAAGACATTTGGGCGATGTTTTGCAAGCTCATTGTAACCAACAAGGTTTTCGAGCCTAAATTGGCAGCGGCAGCGGCAGCCTCACAACCAGCGTGACCAGCACCAACCACAATTACATCATATTCTTCTTGAAACATTTTATTTGGAATTTTTTACCTTCAGACGTATTGTCCAAAATTTTTATTTTAAATATTGTTCCACGTGAAACAATAAGTCTAAGCTTTTTAACTAACTTTTATTGTTCCACGTGAAACATAGCTAGTTTTTCGTCTTCTTTATCCCTCATTAAAAGCTCGTCAGCTTCTGATTTGTCTTTATATCCACAGTAATGCAAAACCCCGTGAACCAGAACACGTTTCAATTCATCATCAAAAGAAACATTAAAATCGAGGGCGTTGTCTTTAACTCTTTCTACTGAGATAAAAATATCTCCGTGCAATTCGTTTCCAACGCTATAATCAAAGCTGATAATATCAGTCAATGTATCGTGACCTAAATGCTCAACGTTTATTTTATGTAAATAATCATCGTCACAAAAGATGTAATTTATCTCTCCTTCTTTCTTGTTTTCTGACGTGATTACGTTAGAAATCCAATTGGTAATTGCTTCTTCATTATCAAGGGTAAATTCAGTTTCGTAATTAAAGTTGATCATTTTTTATTGAAATATTCTTGAACTTTTTGATTAAAATTGGAGCGCAAAGGTAAGGATTGTCTATTTAATATTTCTATACTGTTTAAATAATCCAATAATGCTGTCGGAAGCGGTTTAGATTGATTGGAAAACTCCTTTTTATTGGATTCGGATTGGCGTTTGTTTTCTTGTCCTTGTTGCTGTATTGCCGTGTTAAGTTTTAATAATTCTTGTTTCACATTCAATATCTTTTGTAGCGTTTCGTTCTTAAAACCTTTATCCAATAATTGCTTTTCTATCTGCTTCATTTGCTCTAAAGCATTCAGCCCGCTTCCACCAATTCCTTGCTTGTCCAATTCGTTTTGTAAAGCCTCTCGTAATTGTTTTTGCTCTTTGTAAATCTCCATTATAGCTTGAGCATCACCTTCGCCATCTTCACCGTTTTGTCCTTCGGAACCAGGTTGTTTTCCTTCTTTCCCTTTATCGACATCTTTCCCTTCTCCGGGTTTTTGTCCTTTTTTCATTCCATCTTTCATTTTCTCCGCAAGACCTTCTTGTTTTTTTATTATGTCTGGCAATTGCATTCCCTGCCCTTGACCTGGTTTAGGCTTTCCAGGACCTTCACCAGACATTGAGATTTGCATATTGTTTAAAATCTCAGACAAAAAATCAGCTAGTTTATTTGATGAGGAAACTGTGTATTGTTGGTGTGAAACTCCTTTAGGAATTTGCGCATCAGCCAAAGTTTCCAATGATTTATCCAAATTGTATTGAGCGTTGCCAATTTCTTTTGTTATGTTTTCTCCAATTTTTGGATTACGCAAGGACATTGCAAACAGGCTATCGTCAATATGTTTGAACTGTAGTTTTAAATCCTGTTGAATTTTAAGGTTTTTATTGAATGCTGGAGAACCAATTTTTGAATTTTTAAACTTAGCCATTAAGTCTTCTTGTGAAAATGAAAAAGCCAAAAGGTTGTCCAGAATTTGACGCAACATAGCAATGTCTTCTTCAAGTTGTTCCATATCGCCGCCTTCCATACTTTGCTCCATTTTCTGGGACATTTGTTTCATTTTCTTGGAAGCACTTTTTTGCTTTGGTTTGGCATTTGCTTTCTTTTCTTTCTGTAATTCATCCGAAGCTTTTTTCAAATCTTCATCTATATTTTTTTGCTCTTCTTTATCATTTGGAATGTCCAAAGGCTTTTTAAGTTCTTTGTTTTCTTTGTCCAAATCTTGCAAATCTTCTTGAATTTTGTCAAATTCTTTACTAATTTCGTCTTGGTTTTCCTTGGTATTTTCCTTGTCCTTATTGGACAAATTTTCTTGCTTATCCGAAAGCTTGTCCAATTTATCCTTTAATTGTTCGGCCTTTTTTTGAACATAATATTTCTTGGTCAGTTCTACTAGTTGTTCTAAACTCTTCGATTGGTTTTTGGCATTTTGCTTGAACCTGTCCATTTTCTCCATCAAGTCTTCTTGCTTGATTTTATCATTCAATTCTTTTAGTTCATCTAATAACTTTTTATTTTTATCCAAATCTTTGTCAACATTGTCCAATCTTTTTTGCAATTCTTCCTTGAATTCGTCTTTTTTGTCCGTTTTAGATTTGTCAAGATTATCTTTCATTTTCTCGGCAAAATCTTTCATCATTTTATCCTGTTGGTTTTGACGTTTGATAAAATCATTGATTTTTTGTTGGTCTTTGAATTCAAGGTTCTCTTTTTCCTTGCCAGACTTTTGCAATTTATCCAATTCCGAAAGTTGCTTGTCTTGGTTCTTTAAAGATTTTTCCAAACTGTTAATGTTATCATTTTGCTGTTGCAAATCTTGGTCTTCCATTTCTTCATCCGTGGCAATACGATTCGAGAAAACAGAAGATTTGGTACTTTTTAAATTGTGAATTGCATCGTTGTCAAAAACCTCGAAATAATATTCATACGAAACGCCTTGTTCGACTGGAAGTGAACTTGGGAAAGCAAAAATAAATTGATCGTACAAATTAGACTTCACGGCAATTGTTCCGCGTTTGATTGATTCTGGTTTGTTTTTTGGATAGTAAACAACTTGAAGCTTAGACAATCCATAATCATCCGAAATTTGACCCAAAACATAGTTTTTATCCACTTTTAAACTATCTGGAGCGTTGTTTACATTGATGGTTGGAAACTGGTCTTTGATTACAGAAATCTGATAATTCAATTTCTCGTAATTTTTAATATTAACATTCGAAGTAAGAATTTGATATTCGGTGTTTTGATAGATTAATTTCGATAAAGTAAAATCATTTTCCAACTTAGAGAAAGGAAAACTAGAAGTGACATCTTTCCAAACTACATTTTGAGTGGCAAATGCATTAATTTTCCAAGTAACCCGAGTGCCTTCAGGAATGATAGCGTTTCCATTACCTTTTATAGTCTCCGATTTTTTCTTCAAATAAGATGCAAAATTCAACTGCATTTGAAAATTGGCAATCGACGGAAGAGTAACCACTTTCAATTCATAATCTGGCGAAGAAACCGCATTAGCCTCCACGTGAAACAATACGTTTGAAGTTGGTTTTTCGAGTATATATTGAAATTCCCCAGCTTTGGTGGTTTCCATAAAATAACTTTCGTCACCAATGAAAATCATCGCGTTTTCAGGAACTATTTTTCCTTCGGTTTTAACTCGAATGATAAAATCCTTGTTTTGCTCGGTTTGTAAATAGCTGTTCAACATCACAAATTGAAATGGCGCTGGCGGAGAAAACTGTTCTTGAAAATGCACTACCCTATTCAAACTTTGAGAAAGTATTTTACTATTTCCAGAAACATAAAAAAATGCAAAAAGTAAAATGGGTAGAATCGCCAATGGCAAATATTTCCGATTCGTATTAAAATTAATCGCGTTTCCAAAAGGAATTGGCTGAAGAGAATTGGCTTTTTGTTCTATCGAAGCCAGTAACAATTCCGATTGATTTTGATCGTTCGACAATTGAAGGAAATTCGTCAGTTTATCATTTACATCCGAGAAATGATTTCCAATAATCGCAGAAGCTTCTTTGTAATCAATTCCTTTTTGGAGTTTGAACAATTTGAAAATGGGAAACAAAATAAATCGGAACAAGAGAAATATCTCTACTACAATAAAAGTCCAAAACAAAACTGTTCTTCCCATTGGCTTGAGCCAAAGAAAATATTCCACAAAAAGCGTGAACAAGAAATACAACAAACCGAGACCGATGAAGAAAATCATTCCCCGAATCAGTTCGTTGGTGTAAAACTTCTTGATGAAAAGTTCCAGCTTTTGATATATTGCCTTTGATTGTTCCAAAATTTATTCAATGATTTTATAACCGCTAAAAGTAACCATTTTTCAATTCTGAAACTGTTAAAAATTGATTAAAGGAAAAATAGTGCGTTATACTATTTTTAAAAAATAAAAAAACAGCCACGAATTTCTCGAATTAGCACAAATTTAATTAGTGTAAATTCGTGAAATTCGTGGCTTATTTAATTTTATCTTTGCACCAAAATTTATAAAAATGTCAAACCTAATTCGAGTGCGTTTTGCACCAAGTCCAACTGGACCTTTACATATTGGCGGAGTTCGTACTGCCCTATTCAATTATTTGTTTGCCAAGAAAAACAACGGCGTTTTCTTTCTTCGAATTGAAGACACAGATCAAAATCGTTTTGTTCCAGGTGCCGAAGAATATATTATGGAAGCCCTGGAATGGCTGGGAATTGCTCCTGATGAAACTATCGGTAAAAATGAAAAATTTGGCCCTTACAAACAATCCGAAAGAAAACATTTATACAAACAATATGCTGATGAATTAATCAGTTCAGGTAATGCGTATTATGCTTTTGACTCTGCCGAATCGTTAGATTTTCATAGAAAAAAACACGAAGAGCAAGGAAAAACTTTTATATATAACTGGCACAATCGAGAAAAACTAGATACTTCTTTGGTGATTTCTGCAGAAGAAACGGCTAAAAGAATAGCTTCTGGTGAGGATTATGTAATCCGTTTTAAAACTCCAGTTAACGAAACTTTGCATTTGCAAGACATCATTCGGGGTGAAGTAAAATTCGAAACCAATCTTTTGGACGACAAAGTTTTGTTCAAAAGCGATGGAATGCCAACCTATCATTTAGCCAATATTGTCGATGATCATTTAATGCAAACTTCACACGTAATTCGTGGCGAAGAATGGTTGCCATCAATGCCATTACACGTTATGTTGTACCGAGCCTTTGGTTGGGAAGGACCAGAATTTGCCCATTTACCTTTGAT
>Ga0315270_10000793_pt1 | contig 16933 bp, 12 predicted proteins | sample C1_bottom_MG_FD_204932 | JGI IMG/M metagenome (GOLD analysis project Ga0315270, IMG submission 204932) | Sediment microbial communities from Yellowstone Lake, YNP, Wyoming, USA - C1_bottom | ecosystem: Environmental > Aquatic > Freshwater > Lake > Sediment | place: USA: Wyoming | collected...
CAACGACGCCGAGCGCGCCACCATCGAAGCGCTGCGGCGCAAAGCGATCGTCGGCACCGCTTCGCAAGTCGCGGCGCGGTTGCACGAACTGGCGACGAAATTTGCGCTCGATGAAATCGTCATCAATACCTGGACGCACGATCCCGCGGCGCGTCATCGGTCGTATGAGCTGCTGGCGAAAGAATTCGGCATCGGCGCGTAATAGGGGAAGCAGGATGTGGAACGCCAACTCCAGCCGGGGTATATGCAGTCGCACCGGCACCCGCCATGCCGGCGGATCACCCGAGCAAGTGCATGGGCGCCAACAATTGTGGCATTAGTGAATGGTGAGCCAGCCCGTCGTCCCAGCGAAAGATGGGACCCAGCCCCATCAAAGTCACTTTTGAACGATTCGTAAAATCAGACTATGGCAGGGGCCGGTTGAAATTCGAAATGTTGGCAAATTCGGAGGCCTGCGTCAGAACCTTCCTCCTTTCTTAAAGGAGGATCGAGGAGGATTTTGGACCGCAGCGTGGCATTGACGACCGAAAATCTCCCTCTTTCCCTCTTTAGAAAAGAGGGAGGCGGCCTGCAGCGTGCACGATTCGGTTTGGCAACTCGAGTTTCAAGAAACTCGTATAGGACTGGGTCTTTGCTTCCGCAGGGACAAAGAAGTTGAAGCTGCCGCGACATCGCGGCAATGCATCAAGTATCAAGAAATCAAACGACCGGCGGCTTCCTGACCGCCGGGCAGCTTCCGTACCCGGCCACCTACACCCTCACTCGGCCGCCTGCAGATACCGCGGCGCCGGCATCAGTCCCGCCGTCTTGCGAAGCCGGTCAACGTCGATGACATCCACCATGATTCCCTCCACGCGGATCAGCCCGGATAAAGTCAGTTCGCGCAGCGTCCGCGAGAAATGCTCCTGCGTCATGTTCAGGTGCGAGGCAATCAGGCCCTTGCTTACCGGCAAGGCCACGCGCAAGCCGGACTTCCCGCCATCCGAATGCACGCGGTCGAGGATAAACCGCGCCACGCGCCCGGTCGCCTTCAGGAACAGCACGTTTTCCAGCTCACTCGTCTTGCCATAGAGCCGTTCGCTCAGCGTGCCGATGATTTGCCTGGCGAACGCCAGGTCGCGCTCCAGTTCCGTCATCAGCGTTTGGCGGCCGATGTGCAGCAGAGCGCAGTCGGTCACGGCGGTGGCGGTCAACAGGTGCGGACGATTGGCCAATAAAGCGGCTTCCCCGAAGCTGTCGCCCTCCTGTACCAATTCCACCACATGCCCGGCGCCCTGGGGCGTTTCCAGGGTGAGCTTCAATTGCCCGGACACCACCACATAGATGCCCGTCGCGTTGGTGCCGCGACCAAACACGACGCTGCCACGCTTCACGGCCAATTCGGTCGTCCCCGCCGCCAGCCGCCCCAGCGTGGATGATGTTAACTTATTGAAAATACTAGCTTTTGTGAGGGCGCTGGCCTGTTCACGATGCATGGCATCCATGGCGATATTCCTGATCAATTAACCTGCTAAGCACATGTTGCGCGTCCAAAATCAGGGCTTTTTGATCTTTGTCAAAGAAGAAGTGCTTGCGGGCAGAGAGTTGTTGCGCGCATGCAGACAATAAAGGCTGTTTTCAGGGCCATTTGATCTAGCGCAAACGTGCGCTAAACCCACTCTCGTAAATTCGCGTAATGCAACAAGTCGCTGGTCAGCTTGCTGGTCGATATGTAACTGAAAAAAGTATCTGAACACCGTTATTCACTGCTCCATCACCCAAAGAAATCCACCCTTTTAGGGAGAACAATATGAAGTTACGTTTGAAGTTGCTCATGAATGCACTGGCCGTGTTCACTGCGATCGGCATGCTTGGCGGCGCTTCTGTCGCCTCGGCGGCGGAAGGAAAGCTTTCGGGCAACGACCTGTTTCTCAAGGACGATGCCAAATGCACCAAGTGCCACGATGAAGGCGACGGACCCAAAGTCCTGCACCTCGGCAAGACCAAGCACGGCACGGTAGCCGACGGTCGCACCCCGACCTGCACCAGCTGCCACGGCGAAAGCACCAAGCACATGGGTGGCGGCTCGAACAACCGGCCGAAGCCCGACGTGACTTTCAGCAAGAAAGGTGGCTCTTCAGCCGAAGCGCAAAGCGCTTCGTGCATCAATTGCCACAAGAAAGACACCAACCGCTCGCATTGGGCTGGAAGCACCCACGAGAGCCGCGATATCAGCTGCGCCAATTGCCACCAGTTGCATGCCCCCAAGGACCCGGTCCTGAGCAAGGTTACCCAGTCTGAAGTCTGCTTTGCCTGCCACCAGGAACAGCGTGCGCAGATCAACCGTCCGTCGCGTCACCCAATCCTGGAAGGCAAAGTTTCCTGCTCGGATTGCCACAACACGCACGGCTCGGTCGGACCGAAGCTGATGAAGCGCGATAGCGTCGTTGAAACCTGCTACCAGTGCCATGCCGAAAAACGCGGCCCGTTCGTGCATAACCACGAACCTGTCAGCGAAGATTGCTCGAACTGCCACAACCCGCACGGTACCGTGGTGGAAAGCATGCTGAAAGTGCGCACCCCCTTCCTGTGTCATCAGTGCCACACCCCGCACGGCGGCTTCATCCCGCAAATCAAAGGTGCGCAAGTACCTGCCAACACTCCGTCGACACCTAACGGACTCGGCAAGGGCGGCACCAACGTTACGCAAGGGCGTGCCTGCATGAACTGCCACACAGAGGTGCACGGAAGCAACAACCCGAGCGCCACCAACCCAACCCCGCAATTCATGTTGCGCTGAGAAAGGGTCATCAAAAATGAAAACGTCTAAACAGAATCTCCGTGTCGGCCCCACCCTGCTTGCCATCGCCGTGCTCGCGGCCATCGGCCAGGCCCGTGCCCAGGCCACTGACGCCGTAAAAGACCTCACCACGCCGGACAGTTCGATCTCCGTCGGCGGCGCCGCCGTCAGCGGTGACCCGAAGGACCGCGCCCAGTTCGGCCTTTACAACGGCATGCGCGAGGACAGCGGCTACCTGCTGCTCGATATCGACTACCTGACCCGCGACGCCACCGGCACCTGGATGCAGTTGTACGGGCGCAACCTTGGTCTCGACAACCGCGAACTGCGCGGCGTCGTGCACAAGCAAGGTGACTGGAAGATCTACGGGGAATACAACGAGATCACCCGTCACAGCCCGTTCACGGTCAACACCGCCATGCAGAATGCCGGCTCGACCACGCCGATCATCGTGGCGTTGGCGACACCGGGCACGGGTCAAGACATCGACTTCAAGACCGAACGCAAGGCTGCCTCCGCAGGCGTCGAAAAATGGTTTTCACCCAACCTGAAATTCGAAGCCTTCTTCAAGAGCGAAGACAAAGACGGCTCCCGGCAATGGGGACGCGGCTATGACTGCGCCTCGTATGTATGCGGCAGCTCCACCACGGCCGCGATGGATCAGACCAAGTTCCTCAAGAACGCTATCCTGATGATCCCGGAACCGGTCCATTCGAACATCAAGCAGTTCGACGCAAAACTGGCGTTCAGCGACGAAAAGCTGAACCTGACCGCCGGCTACTACGCCTCGTTCTACACGAATGACAACGGCAGCATCAGCCCGGTCGTGCCGAACAGCCTGTATGGCGGCAATGGCACCCTGATACCCGCGCTGTACCCGGCGGTGGGCACCAACATCATCGCCGGCGGCGGCACCAGCCTGCAGAACGTGCTGCAATCGCCGATGGCCATCCCGCCGGAGAACCAGGCGCAGCAGATTTCGCTGACCGGCAATTACGCCTTTACGCCCTCGACCCGCGCCACCTTCAAGTATGCCTACAACCATGCCACCCAGAGCCGGGATTTCCTGTCCATGGGACTGACGGGGGCCCCGGGCGTCTCGAATCTGGACGGCACGGTCGATACCATCACCGCGCAGTTCGGTCTGACCTCGCGCGTGACGAAGGATCTCAACCTGCTTGCCAACGTCACTTACATCAGCAAGGACGACAAGACCCCGAACGAACTTTATAACGTCGAGGCCAAAGCCGTTGTTCCGGCAACCACGCCACCTAGCTATACCAACATCAACCAGGTCGGCGTACCTGGTGCCGTTTGGAACAACAACCACGTATCCAATTCCAGGACCACCGCCAAACTGGAAGGCAGCTACAAACTGCCCGACGGCTTCCGGGCAACACTGGGTCTGGATTACGACGCGCATGAGCGCCTGGTGCCGGAATCGCGTGTCGAGGAAGCGCTGGCGGGCCTCGGTCCGTTGCGCGCGAAAAACTCCGAAATGGGCTATCGCATCGAACTCCGCCGCAGCATGTCGGAAACGCTGAACGGCAGTATCAAGTATTCTGCCAGCAAGAAGGAAGGGTCGGACTGGACCAACCTGAGCACGCTCGATCCCGGAACGGCGGGCGGCAACAGCGCACTCAACACCTACCTGATCAAGACCTATTGCAACGGGCTGCCGTGCTATGGCCAGGTGCTGCCGGCGGAAAACATTCTGGGGCTGAACGCGAACACGCCGTTCCCGTCTTCCATGGCGGACGTCGATCGCGAAAAGTGGAAAGTGACTCTCGACTGGACGGTGGCTGAGAATTTCAGCGTGCAGTTCCTCGGCGAGGACGGCAAGGACGAAAACGTCATGCCGGTGGATCCTTCCGGCCCGGGCAAGGGCTGGCGCGACAGCAAGTCGTCGTTCTACGGTGTCGATCTGTCGTATGCCATCTCGGATGCGTGGAAACTGTCCGCTTATGCGTCGGCGGGTGAACAGACCATCCATATCAACCACAGCACCGGTTACATGATGGACCTCAACAACAAGAATGAGGCATACGGCCTGGCGCTTACCGGACAGGCCACCGCCAATCTGTACCTGGGCGCCAATTACACCTACATCAACGAGGTGAACAAGTACGGTGTCGCCGCTTCCACCGGCACATCGGGTGACCGCCTGACCGGCATCACCACCACACCGCCCAGCGCCACCAACGTGGCACAGGCGGCGGTCGGATTGCCGGATGTAACGTACCGCAAGGCGATCTTCAGTGTCTTCGGCGTGTACAACATGGACAAGCGGTCCGCCTTCCGCGCCGATCTGTCCTATAACAAGTACAAGTACGATGACTGGGTCTGGGGAACAAGCACCTCGCCATTCACCTTTGGCGACAACACCACGGTCAAGCAGATGGTCGATCAGGACGTGACCTACGTGGGCATCACCTACATCTACAAGTTCAAGTAACCGCAAGATCAGCATTGAAGTGGTATCGGGGGCGATTGTATCGCCCCCTTTATTTGGTACCACATGCCTCCTCCAGGCTAGTTGAAACTTGACATGTTCGCTTCTTGCGGGACCTTCGCCAACTTTTTCCATCGACGTGTGATGTCCGGCTGCGCGCCGGTTGGACGGAACTGCACGCAAACCACCCACTATTTCCTGCCGGCCCCATTGCGCTTCGCGGGCTCAACCCCACCTTAATTATTGAAGCGGCGGGACCTGCGGGATAATCCGTGCCCTCGCCACACGAAACGAATCAACTCACGCCGCAACTGTGTCGACGGCCTGACAATTTTTTCAACTCAAATGGAGAACTCAGCATGCCCACCATCCAGGTCTTCGAATCCGCGCTGTGCTGCAGCTCCGGCGTATGCGGCACCAATGTCGATCAGCATCTGGTTGATTTTGCCGCTGACTTTGCCTGGGCAAAGCAGAGCGGCGCGACCATCGAGCGCTTCAATCTTGCCCAGCAGCCGATGGCCTACGCCGAGAATGCCGTGGTCAAGGCCTTTCTGGAACGCTCGGGCACGGAAGCATTGCCGCTGATCCTGGTCGATGGCGAAGTCGCGCTGGCGGGCCGCTACCCGCAGCGCAATGAGCTGTCGCGCTGGGCGGGATTGTCTGCCGTGGAACTGGAAAATGCCGGCAATTGCTGCAGCGGAGGCCGTTGCTGCGGTTAAGTCTGCGATAAGTATGGAACACGCCATGCGCTTCATGGATCGACCGCCCCCGTTCCTGTTTTTCACTGGCAAGGGCGGCGTTGGCAAGACTTCGCTTGCGTGCGCGGCGGCGGTGCAACTGGCGGACCAGGGCAAGCGCGTATTGCTGGTCAGCACCGACCCCGCCTCCAACGTCGGGCAGGTGTTCGGTATCACCATCGGCAACAAGATCACGGCGGTCGCCGCCGTGCCGCGATTATTCGCGCTGGAAATCGATCCCCAAGCCGCCGCCCAACAATATCGTGACCGCATCGTCGGGCCGGTGCGCGGCGTGCTGCCGGATGCGGTGGTGAAATCGATCGAGGAACAGCTTTCCGGCGCCTGCACCACCGAGATTGCCGCGTTTGACGAATTCACCGCGCTGTTGACTGATGTCACGCTGCAGAAGGATTACGACCACATCATTTTCGATACCGCGCCTACCGGGCACACCATCCGGCTTCTTCAGTTGCCGGGCGCGTGGACGGGTTTTCTGGACGAAGGCAAAGGAGATGCATCGTGCCTCGGCCCGCTGGCCGGCCTGGAGAAGCAACGCGCGCAATACAAGGCGGCCGTCGATGCGCTGGCCAACGCCGCGCAGACGCGCCTGATCCTGGTCGCGCGCGCGCAGCGCTCGACGCTGCGCGAGGCCGCGCGTACCCATGAGGAACTCGCCGCCATCGGCCTGGCGAAGCAATACCTGGTGATCAACGGCATCCTGCCGGACGCGGAAGCCAATACGGCCGGAGACAAACTGGCCACCGCCGTATGCAAGCGCGAACACGCCGCCGTCGATGACATGCCCGAGGCACTGCGAAAACTGCCGACGGATCACGTCCCGCTGAAGGCGTTCAATCTGGTGGGGCTCGAGGCGCTGCGCGGGTTGCTGTCCGGTCACGTGGCCACTTCTGCATCGATTTCCACGCCAGTCACGATCCCTTCAGCACCGACGCTGACCTCACTGGTCGACGATCTGGTCGGGAATGGGAAAAATCGGGGACACGGCCTCATCATGCTGATGGGCAAAGGCGGCGTCGGCAAGACCACATTGGCCGCCGCCGTGGCGGTCGAACTCGCCAGCCGCGGGCACCCGGTGCATCTCACCACCTCCGATCCCGCCGCCCATTTGCTCGAGACGCTGGAAGGATCGCTGGAAAACCTGAGTGTCAGTCGCATCGACCCGCATGTGGAGACCGAGCGCTATCGCCAGCATGTGCTGGACAGCAAGGGCAAGAATCTGGACGAGCACGGCCGCGCCTTGCTCGAGGAGGATCTGCGCTCGCCGTGCACCGAGGAGATCGCCGTGTTCCAGGCGTTCTCGCGCATCATCCGAGAGGCCGGCAAGAAATTTGTGGTGATGGATACGGCACCCACCGGCCACACCCTGTTGCTGCTGGACGCCACCGGCGCGTACCACCGCGAAGTGGCGCGAAACATGGGCGAAGGCGCGCACTTCCTCACCCCGATGATGCAGTTGCAGGACGTCACACGCACCAAGGTGCTGATCGTGACGCTGGCGGAAACCACGCCGGTGCTGGAAGCCGCCAGTCTGCAAGCCGATCTGCGCCGCGCCGGCATCGAGCCGTGGGCGTGGATCATCAACAACAGCCTGGCGTTCGCTCATTCCACTTCGCCGCTGTTGCGGCAGCGCGCGGCGAACGAACTCGCGCAGATCGAGGCGGTATCAACCCAGCACGCCCGGCGCTGGGCGGTGGTGCCGTTGATGGCGGAAGAACCGGTGGGGGTGGAACGGTTGCGGCGGCTTGCGCGGCATTGAGGGAAGGCAGCTTCTTTTGCCTGCGTCGCTAAGGAAAACAAGCTCTGGCGCGCTTTTTAGATGAAACGGCCCGAAACTCTCCGCCAGTGCTAATGTGTTCGACTTGTGGCGTAGGGCGGACTTGTCCGCCGTCTCGGTGCCGAATGGCGGACAAGTCCGCCCTACCGGTCGCGCCTATTGAAGGCATCGCGACGGGTCAACGCTCCTTGGCATTCGCCAGCACAAACGTCGCGATCGCCGCCGTGTCCGACAGTTCCAGCAGTGGCACGTCAGGCGTTGGCAACGGCGCATTGCTGGCGATGGCAACGATGCCCGGCCACTCCGGCCACAGCAGCGGCTTACCGATCGCCGGACGCCATACTTCCAGCTTCGGGAAGTGGCCGTTCTTGAAACCCTCGATCAACACCAGATCGCATTGCTGAATGCGGTCCAGCAAATAGTCCAGCGGCGGCTCCGCGTCGCCGCGCAACTCGTGCATCAGCGCCCAGCGATCGTTGCCCAGCAGCAGCACTTCCTTGCAGCCCGATTCGCGCAGCCGATAGGAATCCTTGCCGGGCCGGTCAATATCGATGTTCTTGTGACTGTGCTTGATTAGCGAGACCACCAGACCGCGCGCGGAGATTTCCGGCACAAGGCGTTCCAGCAGCGTGGTCTTGCCCATGCCGGAATGGCCGGCAATTCCGAAGACTTTCATTGCTTTGGATGCTCCCTTGTTTGGGCCGACTTTGCGGCGAAAAAAGTCTTGTGCCATGTCACCGCAATTTGTTGGAAGAGAATGCTCGTAGAGTTACGTGACAAAAAGTGCTGAAAATGCGGAGCCCCTGGTGGTCTTAAAGTGGAAATGACATCAGTCAAAATAATGCCGAACTAATTTCGACGCGGATTAATCCAGATCAAAGTCGTACAGTGATCTTCCGGCGGATGAGTTGCAAATCAGCGAAATTCTCACGAAGCGCGTAACTCGAATCAATAAAAAAACCAGCAAGCCATCATTTCAATAATTGTTGTATTATCGTAGCGTCATGGAAAAGAGTACAGCAACAGCAATTTTCGAATCCCTGTCTTCGGGCGTGCGCCTCGACGTGTACCGGCTGTTGGTAAAGAAAGGCCCTGAAGGCATGGTGGCGGGTGAAATCGCCTCGACGCTTGATGTGCCACCGAACAATCTCTCGTTCCACCTCAAGGCGCTCACGCAGGCCCTCCTCCTCTCGGTGGAGCAAGAAGGCCGCTTCCAGCGCTATCGGGCAAACATCCCATTAATGCTGGACTTGATCGCCTATCTGACTGCGGAGTGTTGCTCCGGTCATCCCGAGCAGTGCGCGGACATGCCTATCGGCGCAATTTGCGCCGATGCGGTACGCCCCTCGATCCCTAAAACCAAAGCGAAGCGCGAACTTATGAACGTTCTTTTCCTCTGTACAGGCAACTCCTGCCGATCTATCCTGGCTGAAGGCATCTTCAACCACCTCGCTCCCGCCGGCTGGACTGCCATGAGCGCCGGCAGCAAGCCGACCGGGCAGGTGCATCCGCGCTCACTCGCGCTGCTGGCACGTGAAGGCATCTCGACAGCGGGCTATCACAGCAAGACGTGGGATAACTTGCCGCTGACGCCTGATGTGGTGATCACCGTCTGTTCGAACGCGGCGGGCGAAACCTGCCCCGCCTATCTTGGTCCGGTGCTGCGTAGCCATTGGGGCGTTGAAGACCCCGCGCACGCAACCGGAACCAACGAGGAAATCGAAGCAGCCTTCATGGCTGCTTACCACATTTCTCGTACCCGTATCCAAGCCTTCTTTGCGCTTCCGCTGACCGAGCTGATAAAAGATCGTACGCGGCTGAAAGCGGAACTGGATAGGATCGGAAATCTTGACTCGCAATAGCGATATAAGTGGTTGAAACCCTACCGCATGAGTCCGACATGACCGAAAAGATTTACAACGTACTTTTCATCTGCACCGGCAATTCGGCCCGCAGCATCATGGCTGAGGTCACCTTGAATCATCTTGGCCGCGGCCGCTTTCGCGCCCATAGCGCGGGCAGTCACCCGCGCGGCGAGGTACATCGGATGACACTGGACGTTCTCGCCAGCCAGCACTACGACGTCAGCGGCCTGCGCAGCAAAAGCTGGACGGAATTCGCCGCACCTGACGCGCCATCAATGGACTTCATCTTTACGGTGTGCGACCACGCGGCCGGCGAGACCTGTCCGGCGTGGTCCGGCCAACCCATCACGGCACAGTGGGGATTTGCCGATCCCGCCGCTGTGGTCGGTGAGCGCGAAGTGCAACTCAAAGCCTTTCGCAACGCCCAGTTCCAGATTGCCAACCGGATCCGATTGTTCCTGAATCTTCCCATCGACAAGATCGACCGCCTGTCCCTGCAGAACAAGCTCCGCGAGCTTGGACAGCAACGCGCCGAATAACTACGAGATCAATGCTGTGTCTATCCAATGCGAAGTCACCACTAAAAAATCGACTGATGTGCCGATGAGCGTGTTCGAACGCTACTTGACCGTGTGGGTCTTCATCTGCATTGTCGCCGGCGTCGCCTTGGGCCAGTTGTTGCCTGGCGTTTTTCAGGCGATTGGACGCATGGAGGTCGCAAAGGTCAATTTGCCGGTCGGCGTATTAATCTGGATCATGATCATTCCGATGCTGGTGAAGGTCGATTTCTCCGCACTGCGCGAGTTGCGTCAACACGTTCGCGGGATCGGCGTGACGCTGTTTGTGAACTGGTTGGTCAAGCCCTTCTCGATGGCCTTCCTCGGCTGGCTGTTTATTCGCAACCTGTTCGCGCCAATGTTGCCGGCAGAACAGCTTGACAGCTATATCGCCGGGCTGATTCTGCTGGCCGCCGCGCCGTGCACGGCAATGGTCTTTGTGTGGAGCCGACTCACTAACGGCGACCCACTCTTTACGCTTTCGCAAGTCGCATTGAACGATAGCATCATGGTTGTCGCCTTTGCGCCATTGGTGGCGTTCTTGCTTGGCATCTCGGCGATCACCGTGCCATGGGCAACGCTGATAACGTCGGTGATACTCTACATTCTGATACCGGTCATTATTGCCCAACTCTTGCGCAAGTCGTTGCTTGCGAAGGGACAAGCAACATTCGATGCGGCAATGGCGAAGATCGGCCCGTGGTCGATCACCGCCTTGCTGGCAACCCTTGTGTTGCTGTTCGCGTTTCAAGGCGAGGCCATCCTGAAGCAGCCGCTCGTCATTGCGCTACTTGCCGTGCCGATCCTGATTCAAGTGTTATTCAATTCGAGCCTGGCCTATTGGCTGAACCGGATGGTGGGAGAGAAACACAGCATTGCCGGCCCGTCTGCCCTGATCGGCGCGTCCAACTTCTTCGAGCTGGCGGTGGCGGCCGCAATCAGCCTGTTTGGTTTCCAATCCGGCGCGGCGCTGGCCACCGTGGTGGGAGTACTTATTGAGGTGCCGGTGATGTTGCTCGTGGTGCGCGTAGTCAATTCCAGCAAGGGCTGGTACGAAGCGGAGATAGCGCACGAGTGAGCGTGTGAGTATTTTATTTTTTTGCTAAAGTGCATCGCATGCATTGCATGCGTATGGTGGTTAGACGAACAGAGCAATTACTCATCGACAGGAGGATGACATGGCAAATGAAATTAATCGCCGCGATTTTCTCAAGTTTAGCGGTGCAACTGCGAGCGCGGGTGCGCTGGCACTCGGTACAGCAACCGAGGCGAGCGCCGCGGAAACCCAGGCAGGGCGCACAACGCTTCCCTATAAGCCAAAGCTGATATCGAAGGTTAGCAATCTCAAGGCAAACACCCCAGTCGCCTTTTCCTTTCCCGATGCCGATTCGCCCTGCGTGCTGATCAAGATGGGTCGCACCGTACCCGGTGGCGTCGGGCCTGAACGCGATATCGTCGCGTTCTCGACCCTGTGTACGCACATGGGTTGTCCGGTTGCGTACGATACATCGACATCGACCTTTCGATGCGGCTGCCATTACAGCGTGTTCGATCCCGAAATGGGCGGGCAAATGGTTTGCGGGCAGGCGACCGAAGATCTGCCGCAAGTCCTGCTTCGCTATGACGAAAAGTCCCAATCAGTTTCCGCGGTTTCCGTCAGCGGACTGATTTACGGTCGCCAATCCAACGTGCTGTAAGGAGAACAATGATGAGCAAGAAAGATCGTATCGCGCTTCCGCCCGTCACCGCACAGAAGTCGAACATGACCTGCCATTTCTGCATTGTTGGCTGTGGCTATCACGTCTATAAATGGCCCGAAAGCGAAGAAGGCGGCCGCGCCCCGGGCCAGAATGCGCTTGGCCTCGATTTCCGCAAGCAGCTTCCGCCGTTCGCCGCCACACTGACCCCCGCAATGACCAACACCATCCAGAACAAGGATGGGCAACGGCACAACATCATGATCGTGCCTGACAAGCAATGCGTTGTGAATCAAGGACTGTCTTCGACCCGTGGCGGCAAGATGGCATCCTACATGTACCAGCCGGAAGGGCTCACCAAGGAAAGATTGGCGTATCCGCGCTTCTATTCCGGCGACCAATGGCTGGACACCACATGGGACAAGGCGCTGGAGATCTATGCGGGCGTCCATAAGAAAATTCTCGATAAGGAAGGCCCCGGCGGACTCGGCTTCAACTGTTTTGATCATGGTGGCGCCGGTGGTGGATTCGAGAATACCTGGGGCACCGGAAAATTGATGTTCACTGCGTTGAAGACTCCGCTCGTGCGTATTCACAATCGGCCCGCCTACAACTCCGAATGCCACGCTACCCGCGACATGGGCGTCGGCGAGTTGAATAATTCGTATGAGGACGCTGAAGTCGCCGATTGCATCGTTTCCGTCGGCGCCAACCAGTACGAGACGCAAACCAACTACTTCCTGGCCCATTGGTTGCCAAATCTGCAAGGCGGTACCATCGAAAAAAAGAAGAAGTGGTTCAATAGCGAACCGATCGAAACGCCGCGCATCGTTTGCATAGACCCGCGACGTACACCTACGATTACCATCCTGGAAACCGCAGCCGGCAAAGACCGGGTGCTCCATCTGGAAATTGAACCGGGCACAGATATTGCACTTTTCAATGGTGTATTCACATATGTCGTCGAGCAGGGTTGGATTGACAAGGAATTCATCGCCAAACATACCAACGGCTTTGACGATGCGGTAAAGGCCAACCGAATGAACCTCGACGAGTGCAGCAGGATTACCGGCGTACCGGTAGCGAAGCTGAAGCAATATGCTGAATGGGCCTACAAGCCAAAGGCACCGGGCCTGATGAAGCGCACCATGCATGGTTACGAAAAGGGCGTTATCTGGGGCAATGACAATTACCTCATCCAGTCAGCCTTGCTCGACTTGGTGCTGGCAACCCACAACGTCGGGCGGCGGGGCACCGGATGTGTGCGTATGGGCGGACACCAGGAGGGTTACACAAGACCGCCGTACGCGGGAGACAAGCTGATCTATGTCGACCAGGAGATCATCCAGGGGCGCGGCCGCACGCTGACAATGTGGGGCTGTAACAGCTTTCAGACCACATTGAACGCGGAAAATTACCGCGCGGCCGTACTGCGGCGTTCGAATATCGTGAAAGAGGCCATGACCAAGGCACGCGGCGCCACGACTGGGGAGATTGTCGATGCGATTGTCGACGCGGTCATGAACAAGGGCGGTCTATTTGTCACCTTGATCGATCTTTATCCGACGATGGTGATGGACGCGGCGCACATAGCGCTGCCCGCCGCGCAACCGGGTGAGATCAATCTCACGTCAATGAACGGAGAGCGCCGCTTGCGCCTTTCCGAGAAGTTCATGGACGCGCCGGGAGTCGGCAAAGCAGATTGCCTGATCGCCGCCAGCATCGCCAACACGATGAAGGCGATGTACCAGAAAGAAGGCAATGTGGCGATGGCAGCACGATTCGCCGGCTTTGACTGGAAAACAGAAGAAGATGCCTTCAACGATGGATTCCGCCGCGCCGGACAGCCGGGCAGCCCACCCATTGATAGTCAGGGCGGTGGTACTGGCCACATCGCCACCTACGAGCGGTTGCGCAAGGCAGGCAACAACGGTGTGCAATTGCCCATCAAAGAATTCAAGGACGGCAAATTGCTGGGTACCGAAATGCATTACACCGATAACAAGTTCGACACCGCGGATGGAAAGGCAAAATTTCTTCCCGCGACATGGCCCGGTTTGCCCAAGCCGGTCGCGACGCAAAAAGCCAAATACAAGTTCTTCGTGAACAATGGTCGATTGAATGAAGTATGGCAGACGGGGTATCACAACAAGCATGACCCGCATGTGAAAGACCGCTACCCAATGTCGATCGTCGAGCTCAATCTCCAGGACGCCAAAGAGATGAGTATCGAGCCGGGAGACATCGTCGAGTTTTACAACGATTACGGATCAACCTACGCGATGGCGTATCCCGATGCAGCACTAAAGCGCGGTCATACCTTCATGCAGTTCGGCGGGTTCAACGGTATCGCCGGCGATGTCGTGACCGAATGGACCGACCGGAACGTAATTCCATACTACAAGGGAACGTGGGCCAATTTGCGGCGGGTCGGTGGCGGCGATGAATTCCGCAAGACCACCAGCTTCAAGTCGCGGCGCTACGCCTCCTGACTCGTAAATGATCGGGGTATCGACCAAGACCCAATGATCAAACAGCAAATGAAACAAAGGGCAGTGAGTCGATCGCTGCCCTTTGCACTATTTGCCCTGCGACAAAACTGAGTCCGCGCACCAACCGTGACAAAACTCAGTGAACCTGGTCATGCTGGAACAGGCCGGAACCACGACAATATTGCCTCAACCCGACAGGTACGGCACCTGCTGTTTGCCTTATGATGGATACATGGTTGGCTCGCCATCCAACTACACTACACATTGGGAGTCCTTATTGAATTGCCTGATGCAATCCTGGCATCAAGTTGAGCCCGAACTGCACGGCTGGCTGTTGAAGCGGCTGGGTAATCGCAGCGATGCGGACGACGTGCTGCAGGACCTATTTCTCAAGGCGATCCGCCAGCAGGACCGCTTCTGCGAATTCACCAACGCGCGCGCGTGGCTGTTCGAGGTCGCTCGCAATGCGCTGATTGATCGGCTAAGGGTGAGCCGCGAGCAGGTCGAACTTCCGGCGGACCTCGCCGCCGAGCAAGCGGACGTGGCGCCGGTAGATAGCCTCGCAGCCTGCCTGCCGAGGGTGTTGTCCGAACTTTCGGCAGAGGACCGCGAGGCGATCACGTTATGCGATCTGCAAGGGATGTCGCAGCAAGCCTTTGCGGACCTGAAGGCGATTTCGCTGCCAGGTGCCAAATCGCGTATCCAGCGCGCCCGCAAGCGCATGCGCGCCCAGCTTACCAGCGCCTGCCAGGTGCGTTTCGATGCGGCCGGGCAGGTAAGCGATTTCGTGCCGCGACCGCCGGTCGCCTGATTGGTTGCGACAGGAAGTGGCGACCTGCCACTTTTTGCGGGGCATTCAACTTGCTCCCCATGACTGCCGATAAGGAGCACCCACCGGTCAAAGAGTTGCGCCAATGCGCTCGCCACCACTCCGTTTTTGCTGCTCATTTTGACGATCTTGGTTTTTTTTTACAAAGTGCTCCACCGTACAGATACGCGACCGTCACCGCGCGCATAGTGCGGTAAGGATGAATGTTTCGGCAAGGTGCATTCGCGCTTGGGCCGAGATAACGGGCAGGAGCGTCGGCAATGAATATGCAAGGATTGTTCGCTACGCAGTTACCGCATGCGCCGAAGGTTGAACGCAAGTCGACCCAGCCTCGCGCGCGCAGGCAGCTTGGCTTCAGCACAGCGCGATCAGGCGTTTTGTCACTGAGAACGGCTTTCGGTCTGTTGCTGGCGATCCTGGTTTCCGAAGCTGCGGCAGAACAAGACAGTGCTAACAAATCACCTCGGGTTGAGGTACCAGAAGTGCGGAGTATGCCGCTGCAACGCCTGACATCGCACTACACGCCTGCACAACTCGAGAGTGGCGTTTACGTCGGTTCGGAGTTCTGCATCACTTGCCATGAGGAATATAAGGGCTGGAAGGACACCAAGCACGCCCTGTCGATTCGCAAGCCCTTGACCCGGTACTCCCTCATTCCCGGCAAAGGCGTGGTTGCCGACTATGACCACAACGGTGTGGATGACTTTGTTCAGGGTCTCGACTTCAACACGATTTCATCCGTTTTCGATGCCTACAAGCCTTATGCGCCGGTTTTGTCGGTCGCAAGCGGCCAGTATTTCATCACCCTGGGTGAGGTGAGGATGCCGGTGGTTTTCGTCCTCGGTGGAACGGGTGACTGGCGTGAGCGATACGGTGTGCGAATTCCCGCGATGGACAGTCCCACAGGATATAGCGATGATGTTTACACTTCCCCGGTACAGTTCAACGAAGATTCCAAAACCTATTTCGCCTACAAGATCGGCAACTGGTACGGGCCTACCAAACGGCCGCTGGTCATGCCGGGAACGTCCCGCGCGGCCATTTCAGAATCGGTAAAGCTGGCATCTTTCAGCAAAAACTGTGTGGGTTGCCACATTACCGGTATTCGCAGCGTAGGAAAAACGCCGCAGGGCGAATGGCTGCTGCGGCCCTATCCTGCGCTCAACTTCGAGCCGGAGAACCCTGCCTACTTCGACTACGATGGTGACGGCAAGCCGGACTTGATGAATATCGGCTGCGAAATGTGTCACGGTCCCGGTTCGGCACACGTTCTGACCGACGGGAATCCTGGCAAGATCGTTAACCCGGCCAAAATGACAGCCGATCAGGCCAACGAGGTGTGTGGCCGCTGCCATAACCGCGTGCGCTCCGTTCCCGGCAAAATCTTCGGCTTTGCCTATCATGACGATACCGATACCGAGTGGCGGCCGGGCAAAGAACCGCTGGCAGCCTATACCGTCGACAACAACTCGAACTGGCCTGATGGAGAAACGTCCTACGAGCACAACCAGCATTACAGCGAGATGCAGCGTTCCGGCCACGCCAAGCTTCGCTGCTCGGATTGCCACGACCCGCATGCTCAAGTGAACGCGCCGCAAATCGTGACGCAACGCAGCGAGGGCGGTCTCGTCATGTCTACCCGACATGAAAACAATACGCTGTGTCTTTCATGCCACGCCACCAAGGGCTCTTTCCAAGGCATTAGCAAGCAGATGGTGGCGAAGTATGCG
>Ga0315270_10000795_pt1 | contig 16925 bp, 21 predicted proteins | sample C1_bottom_MG_FD_204932 | JGI IMG/M metagenome (GOLD analysis project Ga0315270, IMG submission 204932) | Sediment microbial communities from Yellowstone Lake, YNP, Wyoming, USA - C1_bottom | ecosystem: Environmental > Aquatic > Freshwater > Lake > Sediment | place: USA: Wyoming | collected...
CGGGTCTCGCACAACGCCTCGGCCGAGGACATCTTCATCGGCTGCTGCTGGTAGAGCAGCTTTCCCTGCATGTCCCCGGTCAGCAGCAATGCGGCGAACGCGACGATCGCGACCGCGGCCCCGATGCGGGTCGAGCGACGCCACACCGGTTCGTCGGCTGATCCTCGGTGCAGGTGGTAGATGCCGACTGCGACGAGCACCGCCCCTGCGACCGACATCGAACCGGCCAGTGCGTGCGTGAAGGCGGACACGGCGGTGTTGTTGGTGAGCACTGCCCCGATGTCGGTGAGGACCGGCCGGCCCTCGACCAGCGTGACGCCGACCGGGTGCTGCATCCAGGAGTTCGCCGCGATGATGAAGTAGGCGCTGAGGACCGATGCGCCCACCGCGATCCAGATGCTCGCCAGATGGACCCGACGCGGGAGCCGCCCCTCGCCGAAGATCCACAGTCCGAGGAACGTGGACTCGACGAAGAAGGCCAGCAGCGCCTCCATCGCCAGCAGTGCGCCGAAGACATCACCGACGAACCTGCTGTAGTCGCTCCAGGCCAGGCCGAACTGCATCTCCTGGACCAGGCCGGTGGCCACGCCGAGAGCGAAGTTCACCAGATAGATTCGCCCCCAGAACCGGGTCTGGCGTCGCCAAGACGGATCCCCGGTGCGGTGCCAAGCCGTGTGCATGACGGCGACGAGCAACCCCAGGCCGATCGTGAGCGGGACGGCGAGGAAGTGGTACACCGTGGTGATGGCGAACTGCCATCGGGCTAGATCCAAGACGTCCACGTGGTACGCCTCTCTTGGGGTTGGGAGCTGCGCTCACCCCCGCGTGATCTATCTACAGGACGTAGATGACTTCCTCTACGTAAGGTAGACGAGCCTGTCCTAACCTGCTAGACACGACCCTGTGATCTCGGTTACAAGGAGGCGCGATGGCCTCGCTCGGTGAGCTCGAGCGCAGCATCATGGAACGCCTGTGGTCGGCCCCGTCGGATCTGAGCGCTCCTGAGCTGCGCGAGGAGCTTCGGGACGGGGAGCTCGCGCTGACGACCGTCTACACCGTGCTGACCAGGCTGGAGCTCAAGGGCTTCGTGGACCACGACGAGGGACGACCCCGCCGGTACCGGGCCAGCGCAGGTCGCGCCGAGCATGCGGCGTCCGTCATACGCGAGGTCCTGGCCAATTCCAGCGACCGAGTCGCCGTGCTGACCCGGTTCGTCGGCACGGTCAGCCGGGAGGACGCCCACCTGCTGCGACGCCTGCTGCGCACGCATCCCGAGGTGCTCAGCACCGACCGGAACTAGAGGATCGTCCTGTGCTCTCCGTCGCCATCGCGCTGGCAGTCCTTGCTGTGTTGCTCGCCTGGCCGGTGCCGGCGGCGCTCGAGCGAGCGCAGTGGCCCGAACGCGACCCCGTAGCCGCGCTGCTGCTCTGGCAGTCGATCGGCCTTGCCGGCGGCCTCTCGCTGATCGGGGCGCCACTGGTCTATGGCCTGACCCCGTGGGGAGTGTCCTTCCCGACCGCGACGCTCGCGCTGCTCACCGGTCACGATGCCCCCCGACTCGGACCAACCCACGTGGTCGCCCTGGTTCTCGCCGCCGTGATCGCCGTCCGGCTGTTGTGGGAGCTGGCCCGCAGCGCCATCACGATCGCCCGCGTCCGCTCGAGGCAGCGAGAGCTGCTGACCACTGTCGTGCGCCCCGGCACCGACCCGCGCACGCAGCTCGTCGACGTTGCGGATCTCGTCGCGTTCTGCATCCCCGGCGGCCCACCGATGATCGTGCTGTCCGAAGGACTGGTGACCCACCTCGACAAGGCCGAGATCGCTGCGGTCATCGCCCACGAGAGGGCGCACCTGACCGAGCGGCACCACCTCTACCTGCTGCCCTTCGTCGCCTGGCGCCAGGCCCTCCCGTGGCTGCCGGGAACGAACCGGGCATACACCGCCGTGCACGCGCTCGTTGAGATGCACGCCGACGACATCGCAGCCGGAACTGCCGGTCGGCGCACCCTGGCCCACGCTCTAGCACGGACCGGCGCTGCCGAGTTTCCCCGAGGGTCGTTGGCCGTCCACGCCGGGCCCACGTCCACCAGAATCGCTCGGTTGCTTGAGGACGAGCGGCCGTTGCCCACCCGGGCACGCTTGATGGTGCTCACCTCAGCAGCCGCGCTGCTGCTACTGCCGACCGGACTCTTGCTCACCGCTGGGTGAGGTGCGAACGAGTCTCGAACCTCCAGTCGTCCCTAGGCCGGGCCGCATCCAACGAGCACCTCAACCGCAGCCGACGGAGCCGCACTCGTGCCCTCGCCTACAACGGCCTGTCGGCGCTGACGTGCCTACCGGGCGGTCTGGCCACCTGCGTGGCCTCGGCAAGCATCGACCTCGCGCTGCGGCTGCCCTTCGCGGCGGGGAACTTCATCTACATCGCCCCCCCCCCGCCCGCCGACCTGGTGCCCGAGTCGAAGCGCCGCACCACGCCGAAAGCGACGGTGATCGACGTCCGCCGCTGCACCCTGGGGCTGGCCGTGCTGCTGGGGTCCGCCATCCGGCATCCGGCCCTAGTTTTGATCGTTTCCAATCTCTGATATGATCTACTTATGGATCGCACCTTAGAGGATCAGCTGCGGGAGCGGGGCCTGCGCGTGACGGCGCCCCGGATCGCGGTTCTGCAGGTCCTCGCCGGGCATAGCCACGTGTCCGCGGACACCGTGACGACGGCAGCGCGTGACCGCGCGGGTGCTGTGTCAACCCAGGGCATCTACAACGTGCTCACCGACCTCGTCGCAGCCGGACTCGTGCATCGCATCGAACCGGCCGGTAGCCCCGCGCTCTACGAGCTCAGCGGGCAAGGCCTGCATCACCATCTGATCTGCCGTGGGTGCGCACGCGTGATGGACCTCGCCTGCGAGCACGGCACCGCCGACTGCCTGATGCCGCCGCAGACCCACGGATTCACCGGCCTCGAGGCCGAGATCGTCTTCTGGGGCACCTGCCCCGAATGCCAGGCCCCACCCGCCTGACACCACCCCTTGCCCGACGAGGCACTGCAGAGAGGCACCACCATGAGTGACACCGCCCAGATCGACACGGTCGTGGCGACCGGCATGCCGCGGATCGGCGACCCGGCACCGGCCTTCACCGCCGTCACCACCCAGGGAGAGATCACCTTCCCGGCGGACTTCGAGGGCAGCTGGGTGATCTTCTTCAGCCACCCCGCCGACTTCACCCCGGTCTGCACCACCGAGTTCATGACCTTCGCGTCCATGCAGGACGAGTTCACCGCGCTGAACACCAAGCTCGTCGGGCTGTCGATCGACGGCCTCTACAGCCACATCGCGTGGCTGCGCACCATCAAGGACAAGATCGAGTTCAACGGCATGAAGGACGTCGAGGTGACCTTCCCCCTCATCGAGGACATCACGATGGAGATCGCCGGAAAGTACGGGATGATCATGCCCGGCGAGGACAGCACCAAAGCCGTGCGCGCGGTGTTCGTCGTCGACCCCAAGGGGATCATCCGCACGATCATCTACTACCCCCTCAGCCTGGGTCGCAACTTCGACGAGCTCAAGCGCGTGATCATCGCGCTGCAGACCGCCGACGCCCTGTCCGTGGCAACTCCGGCCGACTGGCGTCCCGGCGACGACGTCATCGTCCCGACCGCCGGTTCCTGCGGCACCGCCAAGGACCGCATGGACGGCAACGTCGAAGGCGTCACCTGCGTCGACTGGTTCTTCTGCACGAAGGAGGTCTCCGAGGAGGCCGTCTTCGCCGCCATCGGCAAGTAGCACGCCACCGCTGGGTGCCCTGACAAGTCGGGGCACCCAGCACCACCCGAGGAGCACCATGAGCACACGGATCATCTGCATCCCCGTCACCGATGACGGGCAGGTCGACCACAGCTGGGGCAAGGCATCGACCGTCGCCATCGCGACCGTCGACAACGGAACCATCCAGTCCTGGCGCACCGAAGCCGTCAACTGGGACGTCTCACACGACGAGGGGACCCCCGGCAGTCACCACGCCCGCGTCGCCCGCTTCGTCCAGGACAACGCCATCACCACAGTGATCGCCGCCCACATCGGCGAGCCCATGCGCAACATGCTCACCAAGCTCGGGGTCGACGTCCAGCAAGACGCTGCCGGTGGCGCCCTCGCCGCCGTCGCTGCTGCCTGACCGCCCGACACCCGCTTCCCCACGACGAGAGGACACCGCATGACCATCGCCATCGACCTCGGAATCCCGCACGAGAACAGGGTCGAGGTCGCGGCCGGGCTCTCCCGCGTCCTGGCCGACTCCTACACGCTCTACCTGAAGACGCACAACTACCACTGGAACGTGGTGGGACCGATGTTCCACACCCTTCACACCATGTTCGAGACGCAGTACACCGAGTTCGCCCTTGCGGTCGACGAGATCGCCGAACGCATCCGCGCGATGGGTGAGCCGGCCCCCGGGACCTACCGGGAGTTCACCGCACTCGCCAGCGTCAAGGAGGACACCGACCGTCCCGACGCACCGGAGATGATCCGCCGCCTCGTCGACGCCCATCAGACGACAGCCCGAACCATCCGGGAGGTGCTGCCCTTGGCCGAGGTCGCACCCGACCAGGTCTCCACAGACCTCCTCGTTCGCCGGCTCGACGTGCACGAGAAGACCGCCTGGATGCTGCGCAGCCTCCTCGCCTAGGTGTACTGACCAGGCACGTTGGTCACGTCCCGTCGAGTGGTGTAACTCCGGGTCTGCCTCCTGAGCGTTGAGGGGCCATCGTGTGAGGCTTCGTGAGAACCGACCAAGGAACTCGCGAAGGGAACTACACACGATGGCCCTGTCCCAGTCTGCCCTGCTCGAAGTGTTGGATGCGTTGAAGGCCGGCGAGTCCGTGGACATCGTCCGCGGCGCCGTGGCGGTGATCTTGCAAGAGCTGATCGAGGCCGAGGCGACCGCGGCGATCGGTGCCGAGCGTCACCAGCGGACCGAGTCGAGGGTCGTTCAGCGCAACGGGCATCGTGACCGGGTCTTCACGACCCAGGTCGGTGACATCGAGCTGGCGATCCCGAAGCTGCGGGCCGGCTCGTTCTTCCCGTCGCTGCTCGAGCGGCGTCGCCGGATCGACCAGGCGCTGTTTGCGGTCGTGATGGAGGCCTATGTCACCGGAACCTCAGTGCGCAAGGTCGACGACCTGGTCAAGGCCCTGGGCGCCGACACCGGGATCTCCAAGTCCGAGGTTTCACGGATCTGCGCGGACCTCGACGTCGAGGTTGCGTCCTTCGCCGACCGGGACCTGGCGGGCACGGAGTTCCCCTACGTGTTCCTCGATGCGACCTACTGCAAGGCCCGCATCGGTGGCGGGAAGGGCGGCAAGGGCTCCCGGGTGGCATCGCAGGCCGTCGTGGTCGCCACCGGCGTGAGTGCTGACGGGAGAAGGGAAGTCCTCGGCTTCGCCGTCGGTGACAGTGAGGACGGGGCGTTCTGGACCGCGTTCCTGCGCTCGCTGAAGGCCCGTGGACTGAGCGGGACGCGACTGGTGATCTCCGATGCCCATGTCGGGCTCCGAGCCGCGATCAGCGCCGTGATGCTCGGTGCCTCGTGGCAGCGGTGCCGGGTTCACTTCCTGCGCAACATCTTGGGCCAGGTCCCGAAAGGGTCCTCCGAGATGGTCGCCGCGGCGATCCGCACGATCTTCGCCCAGCCTGACGCCGAGCACGTCCGTGACCAGCTCGACGTCATCGCGACCATGCTCGGCCGCCAGTTCCCCAAGGTCGAGACGATGCTGCGCGAGGCCGCCGATGACATCACCGCGTTCGCGGACTTCCCACCCGCGCACTGGAAGAAGATCTGGTCCACCAACCCGCTCGAGCGGGTGAACAAGGAGATCAAACGCCGCACCGACGTCGTCGGGGTCTTCCCGAACCCGACGGCGCTGCTGCGCCTGGCCGGCGCCGTCCTGATCGAGACCCACGACGAATGGCAGGTCTCCGACCGCCGCTACCTGTCCGAGAACTCGATGGCCCAGATCGGCGCCCTCGACACCGACTCGAGCAAGGAGGTGGCGGTCCCCGAACTCATGGCCTCATAGTTCAACCAGCACCACCGCGAAGCCGATCACGACCGGCTCGAGTTACACCACGCGGTGGGACGTGACCGATGGGCGCGGGGCTGATGGGACTCGTGACACCGTCACTCCCACAAAGTTGCTACGCATTCGGTGCAGCACCTTGCTGGCTGCCTACGGTTGTGTGACGCGACCGGCTTCACCCCCCGCGGTCGGCGTTGCGGGTGAAGGTGGAGGCGTGCATGCCGACGGAGGTCGCGAGATCGGCGTCGCGGACCGGACCGGGGAGGGCTCGGGGCCGGTGGACAGGATCCCAGGACCCGGAACTGCAGCACGGTGAAGGATGCGACCGCTACCGAGGTGACGGCGAGAAGGCGAAGACCAGGATCGCGACCAGCTTGGCGAAGAGGAGGCGGGTACGACCCACGGGGCGGGTGAGGACGTGGCGCAACGAACCCGCAGCGGCCTCGCCCGCGATGCTGTCGCCGGCGACGTGTGCGCTGCGGGAGTTCTCGGCGTAGGTCGACACGATGTGGTCGTGCACCACCTGCGCGACGTCGACCACTAGCCTCGAACTTTCGTGATCTTGTGGCGTGACACGGGGTGTAAAAGCACGGAAGTGCCTGTCCTGGTTGGGAAACTACTGCTTGTCGAGGGCAGTTGAATCTCAATCAGAAAGGCACTCCGCAGGTGAAGAATAACCGCCGGGCCTGGCCGGTCGTCGTCGACACGTCCGACGAGTCGTTGATCTCCTCCGCGGGTGGGTCGTTGTTGCTCGACACGGCGCGGGTGACGGGCCTGGACCGGGCGCTGTCCTCGTCGTTGTCGCCATGGCGGTCGCTGCGGGCGGTCCATGACCCGGGCAAGGTGATCCTCGATCTCGCGGTCGCGTTGGCCTTGGGTGGGGACTGCCTCGCGGACGTCGCGGTCCTGCGGGCACAGCCGGGACTGTTCGGTTCGGTCGCCTCGGATCCCACGATCTCCCGGCTGATCGCGGCCCTGGCCGCCGAGCCCGACGCGGCGTTGGCCGCTATCAGTTCGGCGCGGGCGACTGCCCGGGCAGCAACCTGGACGGCGCGGCGCCCGGTCACCGGCAAGCTGGTCGTCGTCGACCTGGATGCCACGTTGGTGACCGCGCACTCGGAGAAGGAGAACGCCGCCCCCACGTTCAAGCGCGGGTTCGGGTTCCACCCACTGAACCGTCACGGGTTTGATGCCGCGTCTTTCCGAGTTCGGAAGGATGCCTGTCATGCCGAAGAAGTTCGATCGTGAAGTGAAGGACCGCGCTGTGCGGATGGTCCTGGAGCGTGTGCCGGAGGCGGGTTCGATCACGAAGGCCGTGGTGATCGTCGCGCCGAAGGTCGGAGTCGGCCGGGAGACGCTGCGCCGCTGGGTGAGCCAGTCGCGTGTCGATGCCGGGCTCAAGGATGGTCCGTCCAGCGATGATCTGGCCGAGCTGAAGCGGCTGAGGGCGGAGAACAAACGGTTGCGTGAGGACGTCGAGATCCTGCGCAAGGCCTCGGTTTTCTTCGCGGGGGAACTCGACCCCCGCAACCGCTGATCATGGGGTTCATCGACACCCTGCGCGGCGAGGGTCACGCGGTCGAGTCGGTCTGTCGGGTCCTGCGCGAGCAGGGCTGCGAGATCGCCGCGCGCACCTACCGGTCCTGGAAGCGCCCCGGTCACCAGATCAGCGCCCGAACGGTGTCCGACGCCGTCGTGATCGACGCCCTATTGGCCACCGTCGGGACTCCCGATGGCCTCTACGGGCGGCGCAAGATGGTCGCGTTGATGCACCGGCGCGGGCTGCCGGTCGCGCACTGCACCATCGACCGGCTCATGCGCGACCTCGGGATGAACGGTGTCCGGCGCGGGAAGAAGGCCCGCACCACCGTCTCCGACCCCGCCGCGTCCAGGGCCGGGGACCTGCTCGACCGCACGTTCACCGCGACCGAGCCGAACCGGGTCTGGATCGCGGACTTCACCTACGTCCGGACCTGGGCCGGGTTCGTCTATGTCGCGTTCGTCGTCGACTGCTACGCCCAGAAGATCGTGGCCTGGCACGCCGCGACCACCAAGGTCACCGACCTCGTCCTGATCCCAGTCAGGATGGCGACCTGGCAACGCGACCACGACGGACACCCGGTGACCCCCGGCGAGCTCGTCCACCACAACGACGCCGGCAGTCAGGGCGGATTCAATCGGTTGTCGCAACACCTCGATCACGGAGGTGTGCGGTGGGACGTGGCGAGCAACATGCGTTGGAGGCGCCTGCGGGTGTCCGACGGCAGTGGGCAGCGGATCGAGCGTTGCGGCCTGCGATGCGTTCACCGGGTAGGCCGGAACCGTCCCGAGCGGTGCAGCACGCGTTCTGGCGCCTCATCGCTCTGGGTGTCACGACCGAGGATGCCGCCGCCGAGGTGGGCGTGTCGACCCCGGTCGGATCGAGGTCGTTTCGACACGCTGGCGGGATGTCCCCGATCAGTCTCGACGAACCCACCGGACGGTATCTGTCGTTCGCCGAGCGAGAGGAGATCGCGCTGCTCAACGTGCAGAGCGTCGGGGTCCGTGCGATCGCCCGACGGATCGGGCGTGACCCATCGACGGTCTCTCGTGAGCTGCGCCGCAACGCGGCGACCAGATCGGCCCAGCGCGGCTATCGCGCTGGGGTGGCGCAGTGGAAGGCGCAGCAGGCTGCGAAGCGCCCGAAGACGGCCAAGCTCGTGGAGAACGACCGGTTGCGCCACTACGTGCAGGCGCGTCTGGACGGGAGCATCCGTCGACCAGACGGCACGGTCATCGCCGGGCCCGAGACGCCCGCGTGGAAGGGGTTGAACAAGCCGCATCGGCAGGACAGGCGGTGGGCGACGGCGTGGAGCCCGGAGCAGATCTCGAACCGGCTCAAGGTCGACTTCCCCGAAGATGACTCCATGCGCATCAGCCACGAGGCGATCTACCAGTCGCTGTTCATCGAGGGGCGGGGCGCGCTCAGACGGGAACTGGTGGCATGCCTGCGCACGGGCCGGGCGCTGAGGGTCCCGAGAGCACGGTCGCAGAACAAGCCGCAGGCACATGTCACCGCGGACGTCGTCCTGAGCGAACGGCCCGCCACGGCAGCGGATCGCGCGGTCCCGGGGCACTGGGAAGGTGATCTGATCATCGGGACGGGCCGTTCCGCGATCGGCACGCTCGTGGAACGCAAGAGCCGCTCCACGATCCTTGTGCACCTTCCTAGGCTCGATGGGTGGGGCCAGGCGCCTCCGGTGAAGAACGGGCCCGCGCTCAGCGGCTACGGTGCCGTGGCGATGAACGCCGCGCTGACCGCGTCGATGACACGACTGCCGGAGCAGCTGCGTCAGACGCTGACCTGGGACCGAGGAAAGGAGCTGTCCGGGCATGCGCAGCTCACTCTCGATACCGGGACGAGGGTGTTCTTCGCCGACCCGCACTCGCCGTGGCAGCGGCCGAGTAACGAGAACACGAACGGCCTGCTGCGCCAGTACTTCCCAAAGGGCACCGACCTGTCCCGGTGGAGCGCTGAGGACCTCGAAGCCGTCGCTATCACGGTCAACAACCGCCCACGCAAGGTCCTCGGCTGGCGAACCCCGGCCGAGGTATTCGAAGAGCAGCTACGCTCACTCCAAGAGCCCGGTGTTGCATCGAGCGGTTGAACTCGCCCAGTACACCTCGATCAGGTTCACCGACCACCTCCACGCCGAGGGCATCGCAGCCTCGATCGGACCGTCGGCGACGCCTACGACAACGCGCTGATGGAATGCATCATCGGCCTGTTCAAGACCGAGTGCATCAAGACCGACGCCTTCCACACCGGGCCGTTCAAGACCATCGCGGACGTCGAGTTCGCGACGATGGCCTGGGTCGACTGGTACAACAACCGGCGCCTGCACTCCACCCTCGGAATGCTGACCCCGGCAGAGCACGAGACCGCCCACTACGCTGCACTCAACCTCGAGCCGCAGCCCACATGAGACCGGCAGAGAACCCGTGACGGTTCACCCCCAGCTCTATCGGGGGTCCTTCTCACGTCAGGAACGAGATGGAGCCCGGGATCGGGAGGAGGAGCGGAGCGACGACGGACCCGGTCACCCGCTCCAAGGACTCCCTGCCACGCAACTCGTGCCACACACCACAGTCACGGCATCGCTCCCCATCGTCATCAGGTGTCCTCCGGGATGAAGCCAGAGTCGAGGTTCCACGGTTGCCACGGGGAGTTCTCGAGCAGCCAGCTCTGGATCGCGCGGTCCCATCCGAGCATGACGCCCATGCCGACGAGGATGAAGACGAGCCCGAGTCCACGTCGGAGCCAGCCGTGCGGGTCGGCAGCCCAGCCGAGTCCGCGCACCAGCTTCTGCCCGAGCAGGGCGATGGCCAGCAGGGTGGCGCAGAGCCCGACGACGTACGCCGCGAGGAGTACGAGCCCGGTGCTGAAGGAGGCGGGCAGGACCGTCACCACCACGTAGGCGTACAGCGGTGAGCAGGAGGAGAAGACCGGGCCAAGCGCGGCGCCGGTGAGGACCGCGCCGAGGTCGCCCTGGCGAGCATCGGCTCGGGCGAGCCGTTGGGTGCTCCGCCCCTGCAGCCGCAGGGCCCCGCTCAGCCGGTCCCAGCCGGTGGGGAACATCCCGGCGAGCCCGAGTGCGACAAGGATCCCGCCGGAGATGTAGGGCCACACCTGAGGAGGCACACCCAACAGGTTGGTGGAGACCTTGAGCAACAGGGTGAAGAGCACGACGGAGACGCCCAACGAGGCCACAACCAGGAGCGCACGCCGCGTCGGTGCACGTACGCGTGCCCCGACCGCAAGCGATCCGCCCGCGTCGGCACCCGCAGGCGACGGCGCCACAGCGCCGCCCACGATCACCGGCAGCAGCGGGAGCACACACGGCGCCAGCGTCGTGAGGACGCCGGCGACGAACGCCCCGAGCAGTACGGCCAGGCTCACACGGTCTTCCCGTCGATGTCCGCGGCGTTGTACGTGCCGGTCCACTTGGCCAGCTCGTTGCCCTTCGCGTCCACCTGGACGAACGTGTGCTGCACCCCGACGCCGTACTTCTGGCGAAGGTCGCTCTCCGAGTCGAAGTCGGCCTTGACGATCGTGAGCCCTATGGGGACGGACGCGGGGTCGGACGTAAGGTTCGCGTCGGTCTCTCGGCACTTCGGGCACCAATTGGCGTGGAAGAACAGCACCACCTTGCCGGTCGAGTAGAGGGCCGGGTTGGCGGCGTAGGCGGCGTAGTCGATGTACGAGCCACGCGTGGCGGGAGCCGCGCTCGAGGCGGAGCTGGTGGCGGCGCTGCTCGGCGTCGAGGGTGCTGCAGGGGCCGAGGATGAGGGCGACGCCGACACGGCCCCGGACGAGGTCGTGGCCTGGCTGCCACATGCGCTGAGCGCGAGCAGGATGAGGGCGAAGCCGGACGTTCGAGCGAGCGTGCGGTTCATCAGTTCCTCCGTGTGTGCGTCCGACTCATCGCCAGTGTGGGGGCGGACCTTGGTCTGTCGGGAAGGCAAACCCTTACGAGGTTCTGACGTGTGGACCGGGCTGAGGACCACCGGTGGCAGCCGACCTGGACCAGTCGAGGGGACGACAGTGGCGGGGAACTCGGATCTTTCGAACCCCTTACGTGCGCGTCCCGGCTGGTTCGGAAACGGCAGTCCCAGGGTTGACTGGACAGCACTGACGCGACGCCGAGTCGCGTATCCAACGGTGAGGAGCGACGTGGACGAGGTACGCGCGGACGTCGCCGTGATCGGCGGATCAGGTCTGTACTCCCTCCTCGACGACGACGCAGTCACGGTCAAGGTCGACACGCCTTACGGCGACCCGTCGAGCCCGATCACGATCGCCGCGGTCGGGGGCGCGCGGGTGGCGTTCCTGGCCCGCCACGGCCTCGCACACGAGCTCCCACCGCACCGGGTGCCCTACCTGGCCAATGCGTGGGCGCTGCACAGTCTCGGCGTCCGTCGGGTGCTCGCCCCCTGCGCGGTCGGGTCACTGCGCCCTGAGGTCGGGCCCGGGGCTCTGGTGGTGCCGGATCAGGTCGTCGACTGGACGCATGGCCGAACCCAGACCTTCCACGACTCCTTCGACGGTGGCCCGATCCACGCCGAGTTCGCCGACCCCTACTGCCCCGACGTCCGCGAGGCGGCTCTCGACGCGGCAGACGGCCAGGGCTGGTCTGCTGTGGACGGCGGCACCATGGTCGTGATCGATGGACCACGGTTCTCCACCCGAGCGGAGTCGCAGTTCTTCGCCGCTCAGGGCTGGCTGCTGGTCAACATGACCGGTCACCCTGAGGCGGTCCTCGCGCGTGAGCTCGGGCTCTGCTACTCCCCCCTGGCCCTGGTCACCGACCTCGACGCGGGGGTCACCGCAGGCGAGGGTGTCAGTGCGACTGTCGTGATGGCCGAGTTCGCCCGCAACACCGACCGGATGAGGACGGTTCTGCTCGACGCTGTCACGCGGTTCCCGTCCGGCGCCTGCCACCAATGTCCCGCTCCGGCGCTGGCCTGACCGCTCGTCGACCCGGCGTTTCAGGCGAACGCCGCCCCGGTCGACAGCGACGCCCGCATGGGCGACGTCGCGAACTCACGCAGACCCGAGCGATACGGGATCTGCGCGACGAAACCGAAGGTGCGCCGTGCCAGCTCCGGCGAGGCAGTCACGTGGCGGACGTCGCCGATCCGGTAGTCGCCAGTCACCACGGGCGCCGGCACCGCACCGTCGAAGCCGGAGACGACCGCTTCTGCCATCTGAGCGATGGTGCAGATCTCACCCGACGCGATGTTGTAGGACCCGCCGATCCGCCGAGGCGCGGTCAGAGCCAGGAGGTTCGCCAGTGCGACATCGGCGACATGGACGAAGTCGCGTCGTTGTGCCCCGTCCTCGAAGACGGAGGGGGCGATGCCGTTCTCGCAGGCGCTGCGCACGATGCTTGCAACGCCTGCGTAGGGCGTGTCTCGAGGCATCCGCGGCCCGTAGACGTTGTGGTAGCGCAGCGACACGACGTCGACTCCGGTCGCCGAGGAGTACGCGGAGCCGAGGTGCTCCTGATGCAGCTTCGTCGCGGCGTAGACGTTGCGGGGGTCCAGCCGGTCGCCTTCGGAGACGAGAGCCGGCGTGAGCCGCGACCCACAGGCTGGGCACGGCGGGTCGAAGACTCCGGAGTCGAGGTCATCGGTCGTGCGTACGCCAGGTGAGACCTGTCCGTGCGACGGGCAGGTGTAGGCGCCCTCGCCGTAGACGACCATGCTCGACGCCTGCACGAACCGACCCCGGAAGTCGCTGCGGTACAAGGCCTTGAGCAGGGTCGCCGTGCCGAGCGCGTTGTCCTCCACGTAGTCGGTGACGTCATCGAAGTCGACGCCGAGCCCGACACGCGCAGCCTGGTGGCACACGGCGTCGACGCCGTCGAGAGCGGCGAGGAGCCCCTGCAGGTCACCGAGGAGCATGCGCCTGTGGTCGGCCGACGGGTTCAGGTAGTCGGGTTCGCACGCGTGGGCTGCCGCAGTGACGGCGTCGAGGGACACCACCTCGTGCCCGTCGCTGACGAGGAGATCAACCACGTGCGAGCCGATGAAGCCGGCGCCTCCCGTCACGAGGACCCTCACGACGCCTGCTCTCGCTCGGCCGGAATCTCCGAGGCTTCGACGCGTCGCGCGAGGTCGAGCACCCGGCGACCGAAGCGCCCGTCGGGCGCCCCTGCGGCGACCGCGACCGCGTCGTCCCAGGTGTCGACGTCGGCGACGGTGGGGAGCAGGGCGGGGTGCAGCCCGAGCCGGTGGAGCACTCGGCGCTGATGCAGCGACGTCGTGGCGTGGCTCATGGGCACTCCGGTGAACGCATGGGGCTGCGCGGCGTGGAGACCGAGTGCCCACCAGCCGCCGTCCGGAGCCAGCCCGAGGACGCTGTCGTTGTCGGCGAGCGTCTCGAGGGCCTCGTCGAGCAGCCGCGCAGTGACCTGCGGGGTGTCCATACCGATCTGCAGCGCCGGTCCTCCGCAGTCGTCCCACGCGGCGGTCAGGCGCTCGGCGAACGATGTGCCCCGTTGCGGTAGGACGCGGAACCCCTCGGGGAGCCAGGGACCCGGAGGGCCGTCGAGGGCGAGCACGCACTCGTGGGCCGCGGACGCGCGTATGGCGTCGAGGGTGTCGGCGAGCGCCGCCTCGGCGACGAGCGCGGCCTCGTCGAGACTGAGCGGAGGACAGAGCCTGGTCTTGACCCGGCCCGGCACGGGCGACTTGGCCACCACGAGGATCCTCATGCGGTCTCCCTGAGCAGACGCGACATGTCGCGACCGGCGCGGGCCGTCCCACGCACGGTCCCCGTGACCTTGGAGCGGCCGATGCGTGGGTGGTAGGACACGCTGCGCTCCTCCACTCGCCACCCGGCGCGACCTGCCCGCAGCACCATCTCCAGGGGCCAGCCGAACGCGCGGTCGGTCATCCCGAGATCGAGCAGAGCCGCGCGACCCACCGCACGCATCGGCCCGAGGTCCGAGACGGACACCCCGGTTCGGCGGTGGATCGCACGGGCGAGGTAGCGATTGGCCACCTGGGCGTGCCAAGGCCACGCACCGTCGTCGGCATCTCGTGCACCGAGCACCAGGTCGGCGCTGCCCGAGCTCACCGGGTCGCACACACGTGGGAGCTCGCGGGGGTCGAGGCTGGCGTCGGCGTCGAGGAACGCGACCGTGTCCGACGTGGTCGCCTGCAGACCGGCCCAACAGGCGGCGCCGAAGCCGCGACGAGGTTCGTGCACCACCACGGCTCCCAGCTCCCTGGCCACGTGCGCCGATCCGTCGGTCGAGCCGTTGTCGACGACGATCGCGCGGTACCCCTCGGGCATCCGAGCCAGTACCCAGGGCAGCGCCCCGGCCTCGTCGAGCACGGGCAGGACGACGTCGATCGGGTGAGAGGTCATGACGTGCTCATCGGGGCAGCTCCGTGGTTCGGATGTAGAGCAGCGAGGGCTTGGTCTCGACGTCGGTCGGGGGCACGAAACTGTCACCGGGGACGACGTTCGAGGTGACGAGGGTGAAGTCACGTTCGAGCGTCGGGCCGAAGAGCGCGGTGTCGGCCGGGGCGTCGAGCACGACGGCGCCGACGCCGTCGAGCGACCATGGCAACGCGGCGGCCATGGCCTCGCGCGCTGGGTTCGGGCGGGTCGCCATCAGGTCGCCGATCGCGATGCCCGATGCATGTGGCGCCCGACCCGCGAGCCTGAGGTAGAAGGGGTGGGAGGGGACCAGCACCGTGCCGGGGAGGCGACGCAGCTCGGAGATGAACGCGTCGCCGCCCGCGCGATCCGCCGCCGACGGCACGACGTCGGTATGCCACTGCGACATGACGATCACCTGGGCGCCTACGACCACAGCGACGCCGATGAGCAGTCGCCGGGTCGTCCTGCGATCTCGCAGCGCCGCCCCGGCGACGAGCCCGAGCAGCAGCGAGACGGCGACGTGCGCGGGGATCGCGACGTTGACGTAGCCGCCGTCGTGGAGCCGGCCGGCAAGCCCCGCCATGAGGAGGCCGACAACGGCGGCACCCACGAGTCCGGCGTCGGAGCCGGACCACCGTCGCAGCACGGTCGGTGTCACGTCGCGGCCCCGCACGCCGAACGTGCTCCACCCCCACCAGGTGACGGCGAGCAGGACGAGAGCGAACGGCAAGGCGACGTCGACCAGCCAGAACTCCAGCAGCCAGCGCGCCACCACCCCGTGCCCCAGCAGCTGGGAGACGACGTAGGGCGAGTAGCAACCACCGGTGACCGCGTCACCGACGAGCACCGAGCCCACAGACCCGGCGACCACGACGACGGCCGCGGCGACGCCCGCGGGCCGACGCCGGACCAGGAGCCAGGCGAGTATGGGCACGGCGACGATGAGCGCGTTCTGCTTCGTGAGGAAGGCCAGCACGAGCACGACGCCGACCAGAAGCCCGCCGCGTGCCCGGTGCGACCTCTGCGCGACATAGAGCGCCAGGAGCAGGAGCATCACCAGCAAGGAGTCGACGCGCGCGGCGTCGAACCATGCTCCGGTCACGCGGTAGGTGCCTGCGAACAGCCCGGCCGCCACGATGCCTGCCGTCGCGCTCGAGGTGGTCCGCCGCACGATGAGCACCAGAAGCAGCAGCGCCACCAGGCTCGCGGCGAACGACACCGAGCGAAGTGTCGGCAGGTTGATCCCGGTGATCCGCCCCACCTGACCGGTGATCCAGAAGTAGAGGGGGGGATACGGCCAGGGCGTCCACGCGGTGCTCGGCGGGCCGTAGAGAGGCAGGCCTTCGGTGACCCGCGCGGACACCTCCACGGTGCTTCCCTCGAAGAACTGCAGCTCGTACGGGTAGCCGATGCGCTGAACAGCCGTGGCGACGTAGGCACCGATCGAGAGAAGGGAGACGGTCCAGATCGCCCACAGCCCAGCAGTTCGCGACACATTCCCACCGTCGGCTGCAACGGTCGACGGGTGCGCATCGCGACCCTCGACTGCGCTAGTCGTCGCCGCCATGCCTGTGACGCTAGGGCGCCATGACCGCTGTCGGGCCGCCTGAGCTCGGGATGTAAGGGATCCGTAGCAACTGTCGAACCGATGTCACCGGTCCGTAAGCACTGAGCCGGTCCGCCACCCCAACTCCGCACCTACGTTCGTGGCGTGCCGCAGCTCACCTGCACGTCATCACTGGGCAGACCATGACCATCACACCGCTCCGCAACGAGCCGGTGGTGGCCGGTTGGCCCGACTCTGTGCTCGCGTCACCGGGCGCGACGCCACACTCGGTCACGCTGGTGACTGAGTGCGGGCACAGCATGGTCGTCGACGTCGCTCGGTGGCACTCGCCGGCGAGTGACGCTGAC
>Ga0315270_10000796_pt1 | contig 16923 bp, 16 predicted proteins | sample C1_bottom_MG_FD_204932 | JGI IMG/M metagenome (GOLD analysis project Ga0315270, IMG submission 204932) | Sediment microbial communities from Yellowstone Lake, YNP, Wyoming, USA - C1_bottom | ecosystem: Environmental > Aquatic > Freshwater > Lake > Sediment | place: USA: Wyoming | collected...
GCGCAGGGTCCCTTCGTCCAAGTGGTCGTAGTGGTCGTGGGAGAGGGCCACCACCTGGGGCACGGGCACCTCCTCCAGGGGGATGAGGGGTGCGTAGAAGCGGCGCGGCCCAGCCCAACTCACTGGCGAGGCCCGCCCACCCCACATGGGGTCCGTGAGGATGCGCGTGCCGTCCACCTCCAGGTACACCGTGGAGTGGCCCAACCATGTGGCCCGCAGGCCCGAAGGGGAAGCGGCGGCCAGATCGGCACGGGTGGGATGCAGCACAGGCAGGGGCGCCCGGGGTGTCGAATTCCGGTCCCGCCGGAAGAGGCTGGTGACGGCGCCCCAGGGGTCGTTCCAGAGGGGCTGGGGGCTGCGGAAGCGCCCGTCGCGCCACTGCGGAGATCGTTCCATGCGGGGACTCCTCAGAAAATCAGGGGAAGAACCGGCGGCCCAGAATCCACCCGCCACCGCAGTGGCGAGGAGCAGGGCCCCGGCTTTTCGGAGGCGATTAGATCGGATAGGCCACCCCCGTGCTCTGCTCGGAGCGCCGCCACATCCAGCGCTGGAGGCCCTCGTCGTGGGAGAGGGCGTTGGACCGAACCTGCACGGGCGCTCCCTTCATCTCCTGGAAGCCCCAGGGGCCGAAGTACTCGCCTCCTGTCACGGCGGGATCCGTAGCGGCCCGCAGCAGCGGCTGGGCTCCGCCGAAGGCGTCCTGGCTGAAGAGCGCTTCGAGCCCCTTCAGAAGCCCTGAACGCCTGAGCCACGGGGCCCACCAGGTCTGCTCAGCGTGGCGCTGAAGCTCGGTCCGTGCCCAGCCGGGATGGGCGGCCACGGAGCAAGTCGTCGCTCCGGCCGCCTTGAGGCGGCGCTGTAGCTCGTAGGTGAAGAGGAGGTTGGCCAGCTTCGACTGGCCGTAGGCCGGCCAGGCCCGGTAGCCGCCATCGAAGTGCAGGTCGTCGGCGTAGATGTGGCCCATCCGATGGCCGATGCTGCTCATGGTCACCACGCGGGAGCCCTGAGTGGCCAGCAGGCGCTCCAGCAGGAGCCCGGTCAGGGCGAAGGGGCCGAAGTGGTTGGTGCCGATCTGCAGCTCGAAGCCGTCCTCGGTCTTCCCATAGGGCGGAACCATGACGCCGGCATTGTTGAAGAGCAGGTCCAGCCGGTCGAAGCGCTCTCGGATCGCCGCGGCGGCGGCCCGCACGGAGGCCAGAGAGGCCAGATCCAGGGCCTGGACTTCCACCCGGGAGGCGGGATGCGCGGCCTGAATGCGCTGGACGGCCGCCTCGGCCTTGGGCAGATTCCGGCAGGCCAGCACCACCGTGGCCCCCCGAGCGGCCAGAACCCGGGCCGCCTCGAAGCCCGTGCCGGAGGTGGACCCGGTGACCACGGCCACCCGACCGGTCTGATCGGGAATGTGGGAGAGATTCCAGTCTTCTTGAGTCATGTGTCTTCCTTTAATTGACTTGACATCATGACGAATAATGTCAATGAGCCATGATTGACATTCGGACAAATTTTGTCAACACTCTTTTCATGGGAAACGAGAAGAAGACCCGGATCCTGGAGGCCGCCGAATCCGTCTTCCTCCGCTTCGGGTTCCGGCGGACCACCATGGGCGACATCGCCTCGGCCGCGGGCGTGTCCCGACCCGCCCTCTACCTGCTCTTCTGCAACAAGGAGGAGCTCTTCGAGGCCGTGCTCCACGCCCACGTCGCCCGGACCCTGGAGGAGATCCGCCAGGGCCTGGCGGAGCACCCCACGCCCGAAGAAAAACTCCGCTTCGCCTTCGAGCTCTGGGCTGTGCGGCCCTTCGGTCTGCTCGCCGCGTCGCGGGAGGCCGGGGAGCCCATCCATGGTGGCCTGGCCTTCGCCAAAGAGGCCATCGACCAGGCCATCGCGGCCTTCGAGATCGAGCTGGTGGCCATCCTTGTACCCCTCGGCTCCACGGCGCCCACCCGGGCCTTGCCACCTCAACAGATCGCGCGCGTCCTCACCCGCGCTGTCCACGGCTTCAAGGAATCGGCCACGAGCCCCGAGGAACTCCGCACCATGATCGACGGGCTGCTGGAGATGGTGCTGGCTTCCCTCCGGCCCACGTCGAAAGCCGGGGCCTGAGCCGGATCGTCCATACTGGACCGGATGACGCGCCCGCTCCCCGACGATCTGCTGAAGGTCCCGCACCGCCGGGACGTACCCTTCGCACGACTCACGACACTGGGCGTGGGGGGGCTCTGCCGCTGGCTCTTCGAGCCGACCACCGAAGGCGAAGCCCAGGCCTTCGTGCGGGCCTGCGCTCGGGAAGGCCTGCCCTGGCGGGTGCTGGGGGGCGGCTCGAACCTGGTGGTGCTGGGCGACCTCGATACGCCGGTGCTGCGCTTGGCCCTGCCGAAGACGATCCAGCGCGATGGCACCCGGATCACGGCCCCCGCCAGCCATGGCCACATTGCCCTTGCTGAGGCCGCCGCTGCCGCCGGACTGTCGGGCCTGGAGTACGCCAGCGGCATTCCCGGCTCGCTCGGTGGCGCCATCCGCATGAACGCCGGGGCCTATGGCCGCGAATGGGTGGACGTGCTCACGCGCTACCGCTTCCTCACCCCTGAAGGCGAGCTGGTGGAGAAGGCCCCGGAACCCGGCGAGTTCCGCTACCGCTGGAGCTTCCTCACGGGCGGCCGCGTGGTGCTGTCGGCCACGGCCGATCTGGCGGAGGGCGATCCCGCTGTCATCCGGGCCCAGGTGGCCGAGTACCGGGCCAAGCGCGGCACCAGCCAGCCGCTGTCGAAGCGCAACGCCGGCTGCATCTTCAAGAACCCGCCGGGCCAGAGCGCCGGCCGCCTCATCGATCAGGCGGGCCTCAAGGGCCTGCGGGTGGGCGATGCCGAGGTGAGCCCCGAGCACGCCAACTTCCTCATCAACCACGGCCACGCCACCGCCGCGGAGTTCGCCGAGCTGATGGCGCAGGTCCGGGCCAAGGTGCTGGAGGTCCATGGCGTGGGCCTGGAACCCGAAGTGGAAATTTGGCGGAGCAGTCCTCAGACCTCAGTCCTCGGTCCTCAGTAGCTTGGTGGCCGCTGGCCGCCAAGTTTTGCAAGGAATGGCGCGCCCGAAGGGCGCCTCGATCTAGACTGAAGCCCGATACCTGAAGACTGAGGACTCGCCCACCCATGTCCATGCTCCCCCGCACCCGCCCCAAGCGCCCCTGGTTCCCCTGGGTGCGGGCGGGGATCACCCTGGTGGTGCTGGGAGGGGTGGCCTGGGGACTGATGGAGCTGGGCACTCGTTATCTCGGCCTTCAGAAACTCACCATCGAGCAGGTGAACGTCAGCGGCTGCCGGGGCGAGCGCCAGGCGGAGATCCAGGCTCTCGCCGAGAAGCTGGTGCTGGGCAAACCCCTCTTCTGGGTGGACGCGGAGGAGCTGCGCGCCCGGATCGAGGCCAAGCGCTGGGTGCGGAATCTCCAGATCCGCAAGGACCCTCCCGATCGCCTCAGCCTCGCCGTGGAGGAACGGGAGCCCGTCCTCTGGCTGGTGCGAAGCAACGGGGTGTTCCTGGTCTCGGACGATGGCATCTTGTTGGATCGGGTCAACCAGGCGAACCTAAGCCCCATTCCCGTGGTGGTGGATCCTGCCAGCCAGACGGATCAGGGGCTGGCCCGGCTCGTGAGCACTGCCAAGGCTTTGAGGGAAAAGCAGGCTGGGTTTTATGATCGGGTTACGGAGCTGAGGTGGAGCCCAAAGGGGCCTGTGGCCTACATCGAGGGGCTGCCGGCTCCAATCTACCTATCCCGCCAGGATGTGACGAAAAACGTGCCCAATTTTCAGGGTCTTTTCGTGGATCGCCTGTCCCAACGGCCGGATCTCGCCCGGCTCCGCTACATCGACCTGCGCTGGGACGAAGAGGTCGCGGTGGGGGAACCCCAGGACACCTCGGCCCCTGTCAAGACGCCACGCTGACCTCCGAGGGAAGAAAGCGGCGTTTTTTCCGTGCGCAAAGGCTCGAACCCGACACGGAACTGGTGTACACCTAGAGCAAGGAAAAGGATCTTCATGGCTCAGCGTGCCGTTCTCCTAGGTCTCGACCTCGGTGCAAGCAAAGTAGTGGCGGTGGTGGCCGTCCAGGAAGAAGACGGAACACTGAATGTGACCGGCACCGGGCAGGCCTCGCCCCAGGGCGGTTTCACCCAAGGGCAGATCACCGACATGGATCTTTGCACCCGCGCCATCGTGCGAGCCGTGGAAGAGGCCATGAACACCGCCGGGCAGACCAAGGTGGACGGCATCCGCGTGGCCGTGGACGGCATCCAGTTCAAGGGCGAGAACCTCCGCGATTCCATCACCATCAGCAGCAGCGACAAGATCATCACCGCCTCGGACCGCGACCGGGTGCTGGAGCAGGCCACCAACGGCTGCAAGCTGGCCAAGGAGGAGCTGGTCCTCCACCGCATCCCCCAGATGTTCCACATCAAGGGCCAGCGCGACATCCGCAATCCCGTGGGCATGTTCGGCGAGTCGCTGGAGGCCGAGGTCCGCATCATCGTGGCGCCCAGCCCGGTGATCATGAACATCCAGCTGGCCCTCAAGAACGCCGGCCTGCACGGCGTTGAACTGATGTACTCGCCCCTGGCGAGCGCCGAGGCCGTGCTGAGCCGCGAGGACCGCGAGAATGGCGCCGTCGTGGTGGACATTGGCGAGCACCTCACCCATCTGGGCATCTTCCTCCACGGCACGCTCTTCCACTCGGCGGTCATCCCCATCGGCGGCATGCACTTCACCCGCGACCTGGAGATCACCAAACATCTGGGCGGCATCACCGCCTCCGAGCGCATCAAGATCCGCTTCGGCACCGTGCTGCACACCCACGTTCCCGTGGAGGAATCCGTCGAACTTGAGGAAGAGGGCCGCCTGGTATCCCGCCGCGAGATCGCCGAAGTGCTCCAGGCCCGGGCCGCGGAGCTGCTGAACCTGGTGCTGGCGGAAATGGGCCGCACGGGCCTCATGCACGAGATCCACGGCGGCGTCCACCTGGTGGGCGGCGGTGCCCTGCTCACCCACCTCGCCATCCTGGCCCAGACCATCCTGGGACGCCCCCGCGTAGTACTGGGCCGCATCCTGGGCGTGACGGGCCTGCCCCAGGCCACCGGCAACCCCTACTTCGTGAACGCCTTGGGTGCCGTGAAAGCCCTGGCCCGGGACCTGGGCGAGGCCCGCGGCAAGCAGGACCGGGGCGATGGATTCCTCGGCCGTTTCAAGAAGCTGTTCTAGCCATGTCCCAATCGGGAGCCCCGATGTCCGAGACCCCCTTCCTCCCCTGCCCCCATAGCCTGCCCGGCGCCAACATCAAGGTGCTCGGCGTGGGCGGCGCGGGCTGCAACGCCATCAACCGCATGATCGAGAGCGGCGTGACAGGCGTGCAGTTCATCGCCATGAACACGGACCAGCAGAGTCTCTCCCAGAGCAAGGCACACCTGAAGCTGCCCCTGGGCCCCCAGAGCAGCCGGGGCCTGGGCGCCGGCGGCAGTGCCGAACGCGGCGCCGTGGCCGCCGAGGAAAGCCGCGAGGAAGTGCTGGCGGCTCTCCAGGGCGCCGACATGATCTTCATCACCGCCGGCATGGGCGGCGGTACGGGCACCGGCGCCGCGCCGGTGCTGGCCAGCTACGCGCGGGAGCTGGGCGCCCTCACCGTGGCGGTGGTGCTCACGCCTTTCGCCTGGGAAGGCCGCAAGAAGGGTGATCTCGCCCTCGCCGGGCTGGGCAACCTGCGGGAGACCGCGGACACCGTCATCGTCGTGAGCAACGAGCGCCTCAAGACTGTCTGTGATGCCCGCGTGACGATGAAGGAGGCCTTCCGCGTGGCGGATGGCGTGCTCATCCAGGGCGTGCGCGGCATCGCCGATCTCATCCTCAGGCCCGGCATCATCAACGGCGACTTCGCGGACGTGGAGGCGGTGCTGCGCAACGGCGGCGAGGCCCTCATCGGTACCGGCGCGGGCCGCGGCGAGGAAGCCGTCATGGACGCCCTGCGCAAGGCCCTGGCCTGCCCCCTGCTGGAGCGCGCCCAGACCGGCGCCGCCGCCAACGTCATGGTGTCCATCACCGCCGACTGGGAGGTCATGGAGGCCTCGGCCATCGAGACCGCCATGAACTACCTGCAGGACCACTACGCCGGCCGGCCCGACATCAAGGCCTGCACCGTGGAAGGCGAAGGCATGGAGGACCGCGTGCTCGTCACCGTGCTGGCCAGCGGCTTCGATCAGGAGGAGAAGCTCCTGGAGGATCGCCGGAACAGCCTGCACTTGGGCGGCCCCGTGGAGGCGGCCCCCGCGCCTGCCGCCGCTCCCGCGTTCCAGGTCATCGAGAGCCTGGCTCTGCCTCTGAACAGCGTCAGCGGCCGGGTCTACGGCGAAGTGCCCGCCAACGAGCCCCAGGGCCCCACGCCCACCCGCCTCCTGCCCCAAGCCCCCACCCCCAGCGGCGAACTGGCCGGCGGCAACGACGATCTGCACGTCCCCGCCATCATCCGGCTGGGCCAGGGGCGGCTGCCCATCGAGTAGGAACCGGAGGCGCCCATGATCCGCACACCCCACCTAGTCTTTGAATACCTGGAAGATCTTCCGGGAGAACTTCTCGATCGGGCCGGGGTTGTTGAAGAATTCGTGGCGGGGAAGCCAGGGATCTATGCCCTGTACCGGAATGGTTCCCTCTACTACGTGGGTTTGGCGACCAACCTCAGAGCGAGGTTGAAGCAGCACCAGAAAGACCGGCATTCAGGCATTTGGGACCGATTCAGCGTCTACCTAACCACGCACGATGAGCATCTGAAGGATCTAGAATCTCTACTTCTTCGAGTCACGAAGAAACCTAAAGGAAACAGGCATAACGGGAAGTTTCAGGGTGCCCGTAACCAGAATTCGGAATTGAAGCGACGGTACAAATCTCGTCAGGCAGAGAAGTTCAACGAGGTCTTCAACCTCCAGATCAAACCGAAAGGGAAAGAACAGGCCCCTCCCGAAACCGTTTCCAGAAGTGGGCCGTTTGCCTTGCGAGGATTCCACAAGGGGGAAACCACCAAGGCGCTCCTAAGAAAAAACGGCTCTGTAAAAATTGGAGCCATCGAATTCGATTCCCTTTCCGCCGCCGCCAGACACGTCACGAACCACCCCACTAACGGCAGATGGTTTTGGCACATCAAAGATGGCGTCGACTGGGTTCGCCTGAAGGTCTTTCTGGAAAAGTGAAACGCCAGCACCCTCTTCTCTCAAGACACCCACGAGCAGGCTCCTCCTCGTTAAGCGTGGTGGTCGTAGCACGGGGCCCCAGAAGGCCCTACCCTGGTGCCATGCGACGCCTCGACCCCATCCCCACGCCCGCGGAGGCCCTGGCCCTCTGCGAGCGGCTGTACCGGAAGGCGAGGGGCTGCGCCTCATGCGCCACCTGCTGCCGGAAGGGGCCACGGAGGCGGATACCCTGCGATTGCGGAACCGCCTGAAGCGCGCCCAGCGCCGTCCGAGCAAGTGCATGGCCGAGCAGGACGAGGCGGAGGGCTGATGCTCAAGGCTCGAGAATTCTGGACCAAGGTCTCATCCCTCTGACCAGTTCCCCACCCGCCCTTCCAGGCGCAGGGCCTCGGCCAGCTCCGCCAGGAACAGGCTCCGCGGCACGGACTGGAATCCGTAGCCCTTCAATCCCTCGTGGGGCAGCTGGCCATCGATCATCGAGAAGCCCCAGGCCTGGAGCCGCGCATCCAGGGCCTGGAGGGCGGCGCGGCTCGCCTCCTGCTCGAGGCTGAACATGCTCTCGCCGAAGAACGCCCCGCCCAGGGACACCCCGTAGAGCCCACCCTTCAGCTCGCCGTCCCGCCAGGCTTCCACGCTGTGAGCGTGGCCGGCGCGATGCAATGCGACATAGGCTTCGCGCATCTCCGGGGTGATCCAGGTGCCATCCTGGCCGGGGCGCGGCACCTCGGAACAATGCCCGATGACCTGCTCGAAGGCTGCGTCGAAACGGATCTCGAAGGGTCGCTGGCGCAGGCTCCGCTGGGTGCGGGCGGACAGGTGCAAGTGACCGGGCCGCAGCAGGGCCCGTTCCGGCGGGGACCACCAAAGCAGCGGATCCCCCTCGCCGTACCAGGGGAAGATGCCGCTGCGGTAGGCGAGCAAGAGGCGCTCGATACTCAGGTCGCTACCGATGGCCAGCAGGCCATCCTCCGCCAGGTCCGGATCCGGAAAGACCAGGGCCTCCGTCAGTCGAAAGACAGGCACAGCCGACCGTCCTTGAGATCCACGGTGGCCTTGCCACCCTTGGCCAGGGGCCCGAAGAGGATCGCCTCCGCCAGGGGCCGGCGCAGTTCGCGCTCGATGAGCCGCGCCATGGGCCGCGCGCCGAAGGCCGGATCATAGCCCTTCTCCGCCAACCAGGCCCGGGCCGCGGGCGTGCAGATGAGGATCACGCCCTTCTCCGCGAGCTGCGTGTCCAGCTCGCGCAGGTGCTTGTCCGCCACGCGCTCCATCTCCGGCCTGCCCAGGGGGGCGAACTGGAGGATGGCATCCAGGCGGTTGCGGAACTCGGGGCTGAAGGCTTTCTCGATGGTTCCCTTGGCCGAACGTCTTGCCCCCGCCTCGGCGAAGCCGACCTGCCGTCCCGACAGTTCCCGGGCCCCCACGTTGGTGGTCATCACCAGCACCGTGTGGCGGAAGTCGGCGCTGCGGCCGTGGCTGTCCGTGAGTGCCGCATGGTCCATCACCTGGAGCAGCACGCCGAAGAGATCCGGATGGGCCTTCTCCAACTCGTCCAGCAGCAGCACGGCGTGGGGCTGCTTGCGCACGGCATCCGTGAGCAGGCCGCCCTCCTCGTAGCCCACGTACCCGGGCGGCGCACCGATGAGCCGGGCCACCGCGTGCTTCTCCTGATACTCGCTCATATCGAAGCGCAGGAAGGCGATGCCCAGGGCCTTCGCCAACTGCTTGGCCAGCTCCGTCTTGCCCACACCCGTGGGCCCGGCAAAGAGGAAGCAGCCCATGGGCTTCAGCGGGTCGCGCAGACCGGAACGAGCGAGTTTGATGGCACCGGCGACAGCCTCGCAGGCGGGATCTTGCCCGAAGATCTGCGCTCGAAGCTGCGCTTCGAGCGTATGTAAAGCCTCCCGGTCGTCCGCGGACACGGAGGCTATTGGCACCCGGGCCATGCGGGCCACCACGGCCTCGATTTCCAGCGATCCGATCTTCCTAGCCCGTTCCTTCTTCGGCAGCAGTTTCTGCGCGGCGCCCGCCTCGTCCACCACGTCCAGGGCGCTGTCCGGCAGCTTGCGGTCCGTCAGGTGCTTGGAGGCTAGGCGCACGGCGGCCTCCAGGGCCTCGTCTGAGTACTTCACGCCGTGGTGCGATTCGTAGGCGGCCTTCAGGCCTTGCAACACGCCCAGGGCATCGGCGGCGGAGGGCTCATTCACCTCCACCACCTGGAAGCGGCGGGACAGGGCGCGGTCGCGATCCAGGGAGCCCTTCAGGTCCTGGAAGGTGGTGGCGCCGATGCAGCGCAGCTCGCCTGAAGCGAGCGCGGGTTTCAGCAGGTTGGCCGCGTCCATGGCGCCGCCGCTGGTGGCACCCGCGCCCACCAGCGTGTGCAGCTCGTCCACGAAGAGGATGGCGCCGGGCTCGTTGTCCAGGGCCTTCAGCACGGCCTTGAGGCGCTCCTCGAAGTCGCCCCGGTAGCGGCTGCCGGCGAGGATGGCACCCAGGTCCAAGGCGAAGATCCGCGCGGCCTTGAGGGGTTCGGGAACACTCCCCTCGTGGATGCGACGAGCCAAGCCCTCGACGATGGCCGTCTTGCCCACGCCGGGCTCGCCCACCAGCAGTGGGTTGTTCTTCCGGCGCCGGCAGAGCACCTGTGCCATGCGCGTGATCTCGGCATCGCGGCCCACCAGGGGGTCCAGCCGGCCCGCGGCGGCGCGCGCCACCAGGTCCGTGGCGTAGGCCTCCAGGGGGTTCTCGGCCACAGTGCCCTCTTCTTCCCGCTCCTCCTCAACCTGCTTCTTAGGCGGCGCCTTGGCCTTCGAGGCCGCCGGCCCGTGGCTCAGCACCTTCAGCAGGGCCAGCCGCTTCACGCCGTGCTTCTCCAGCAGATGCCGGGCGTGGCTGGATTCCTCCTCCAGGAAGGCCGGCAGCAGCTCGCCGCCGCGAACCTCCTTCTGCCCGGAGCTGAAGGCGTGGACCAGGGCCCGCTCCACCACCCGCACGAAGCCCAGGGTGCTGTGGGGCTGGAACTCCTCGCCTTCGGGCACCCGCTCGAACAACATCTCCAGGGCCGACTCCAGGTCATGCCGCAAAGCGTCCAGCTTCACGCCACAGCCCTTCAAGGCCTTGGCGGCGTGAGCGTCATCCAGCAGGGCCAGCAGCAGATGCTCCAGGGCCACATCCTCGTGGCGGCGGGCCTTGGCCAGCTCGAAGGCCCGCTGGAAACCGTGGTTCAGCTCGGGGCTCAACTGCGGCGACTCAGGCATCCTCGGCCTCCACCGTGAGCAGCAGGGGGAAGCCTTCGCGTTCGGCCAGCTGGCGACCGCGCTCGGCGCGGGTCTCGGCCACGTCCTTGGTGTAGACGCCCGCCACGCCCACGCCCGCCTTGTGGACGGCCAGCATGATGACTGTGGCTTCGGACTCGCTCTTGCGGAAGACCGTCGTCAGCAGCCACACCACGAACTCCTGCGTGGTGTAGTCGTCGTTGTGGAGGAGGACCTTCCACAAACCCGGTTCTTTCACCTTCGCCCGCTGGCGGGTGAGGACCTGGCCTGCCTCCTTTGACTGCCTGGCCATGCGTGACGCCTCCGCGTCCAGTCTAGGCGAAACGCACAAACCCGCCCCGGGCCAGTTCCCGGATGAACAAAGCGGTCCGTAGGGTGGTATCGGGTTCTCCAGGGAAGGCGGCGGCGATGACCTCGTCCACCTGGGCCACGGTGCGGGTGCCATCGCAGGCCTGCCACACGGCGGTGCCGCGGGCATCGAGCTTCACGCGGAAGATGGGCTTCCGCATCAACTTCAGCACCCAGCCCCAGCGTTTGGAGAGGATTTTCGGGCGGAGCAGGATGAGGTTGCCGCCTTCGCCGGGTTCGGAAGCCAGGGCCTGCATGGGTACGAGAGAGAGAAAGGCTTCATCGGGAAAGGTGGTCATGGGAATCCGGGCATCTCAAGGGGGAGGATAGAGAAGGCCCGGCTTGGCCGGGCCTTCTCGTGGGGCCCCGGGGGTATGCGCGCAAGCGCGGGACCCCCGGAGAACATCAACCTAGAAATTGGCGCTGGGCGGTGCGGGCTCGTCGGCTTCGCCGGCGTTGGCCAGGGGCACCCGGATCAGGTAGACGGCGATGCCGGCCAGGATCAGCAGGCTGATCCAGAACATGCCGGGGTTGGCGTTGAGCACGTAGTTCACGTTCTTGTAAGAGAGGACCGCGAAGAGGATGCCGACCAGCGCCTCACCGGCGATGAGGCCCGCGGCCAGCAGCACGCCGTTGTTCTCCACCCGGACCTTCTGGGCCTCGTTCAGGCCGCGCCTGGCACCGAACAGCTCCACAGCGCCCTTGACCAGACCGCCAAGGAAGATGGCGAAGGTGGTTTCCAGGGGCAGATACATGCCGACGCAGACCAGCATGGGGCTCTTCACCTGCATCAGGATAAAGCCCAATCCCATGAGCATGCCGACGATGATGAGTGGCCAGGCCATCTTGCGTTCCACGATGCCCGAGGAGAGCTGCGCCATGAGACCGGCCTGGGGGGCAGAAATACTCTTGCCGCCGAAACCGGCATCCAGGGCGAGGATCGTCTTCTTGTCCTCGGGGGACATGGCCTTCACCTGCTCAAGGGAGTAGGTCTGGCCGTCAGGAGACGTCACCATCTGGACCTTCTGGGATTCCAGGGCACCGATCTTGGCCAGCGCCGCCTTCTTGATGTCCCCTTCGTGCAGGAACATCAACGGGAGGAACAGCACGGCGGCGGACAGGCCCACGCCGAGGATGTCGCCGATCTGCATGCGCCACGGGGTGCCACCCAGGATGTGTCCCGCCTTCAAGTCCTGGAGCATTTCGCCAGCGACGGCAGCGCTCACGCACACGACGGCCGCCACACCCAGCACGGCGGCCACGCCCTCGCGGCCTTTCACGCCCAGCAGCACCATGACCAGGGCTGTCACGACGAGCGCGGTGAGGGTCAGCCCGGAAATGGGGTTGTTGCTGGAACCCATGATGCCGACAAGGTAACCGCTGATGGCGGCGAAGAAGAAGCCCAGGATGACCACCACCAGGGCTGTCACGAGAGAGACCAGGGCCGATAGATTGAAAATCTGGAAAGTGATGCCGAAAGTGACGAGAGCCGCAAAGGTGATACCGCCCAGCACCCAGGTGAAGGGCAGGTCCTTGTTGACCCGGTCCTCGTCCTGGCCACCGCTCGCGGCCTTCTTCACATCGGAGACAGAACGAGTCAGGCCCGTGACTAGGCTCTTGCGCATCTTGAAGAGGGTGAAGCAGGCGCTGACCAGCATGCCGCCGATGGCGATGGGACGGACGATGTCCCGCCAGACCCGGCCGGACAGCACGATCCAATCAGCGGTGGAGGCGTCCGCCGACATGACGCCGGGCGCCAGGAAGTAGCTGATGATGGGTACCAGCAGGCCCCAAGCGATGACACCACCCGCGAAGTTGAGAGCTCCAAGTTTGGGCCCGATGATGTAGCCCACGCCCATGTAGGCCGGGCTGATGCCGGGGGAGCTGAGCAGCATGCCACCCGTGACGTTGGCCTTCCACTTGGCCCCGAGCTTGATGACGTTGGCGCTGAACCGGGCGAAGTACTCCCAGGAGGTGGCGAAGATCTGGATCTGGACCAGGGCCTGGATGGCGGCGCCGATGCCCATGGCGCTGAACAGGAAGGTGGTACCACTGCCTCCGCGGGCGCCGGCCTTGTGGATCTCGGCGGCGGCCACGCTTTCGGGGTAGGGCAGCTCTGCGTCCTCCACCATCACCTTGCGGAGGAGGGCCACGAACATGATGCCCAGCACACCGCCTGCGAACATGATCAGCGAGCTGGTGACGTAGTGCCCGATCGTGAAGAACTTCGGCCAGAGCCCGCTGATGACGAAGGCGGGGATGGTGAAGATGGCGCCCGCGGCGACGGATTCGCCGATGCTGCCCACGGTCCGGGCCATGTTCTCTTCGAGGATGGTGCCTTTCATCAGCTTGATGAGGGCCATGCCGATGACCGCGGCGGGATAGGTGGCGGCGATGGTCATGCCGGCCTTCAGCCCGAGGTAGGCGTTGGCGGAACCGAGCACCACGACCATGACAAGGCCGATGAGCACCGCCCGCAGGGAAAACTCCCGCAGGTTCTGATCGGAGGGGACAAAGGGTTGCATCGGTGCTCCTGAAAAGGCACGAAGAGGGGAGAAGAATGCCGGATGTAGCGGATAGTCTAATACCGAATCCGATCCGGTTGGCACCGCCCCGGCCGCACCAGTGGCTTGGCTCCGGTGACACGAGCCTGTTCCTGTTCATGAAGGAGGCAGCATGCGTCTGGTAAGCCCCCTGGCGATCGCGGGTTTGACCCTTCTTTTTGCCTGTGAAACCGTACCTCCCGTCACCGTTCCGCAGACCCCCCAGGCCCCCATCATTCAGGCGCCCCAGGTACCCCAAGGGCCACCACCGAAGCCCAAGATCGCCTTGGTCCTGGGGGGGGGCGCAGCCCGGGGCTTCGCGCATGTGGGAGTCATCCGGGCGCTGGAACAGGAGAAGATCCCCATCGACATGGTGGTGGGCACCAGTGTTGGCAGCCTCATCGGCGCGATCTACGCAGCTGATGTCAGCAGCTTCGATCTGGAATGGACCGCCTTCCAGCTCGAGAAGGATGACCTCTTCGACTTCGGCGTCTTGAATGCCGTCACGGGCATGGGGTTCGCCAAGGGCGACAAGCTCGAGGCCTGGGTGAAGAGCCACATCAAGACCATGTACATCGAGAACCTGAAGATTCCCTTCGCGGCCGTGGCGACCGATCTCAACTGGGGCTACAAAGTGGTGCTCGACCACGGCTCGGTGGCCCGCGCCATCCGGGCGAGCGCCGCCATCCCAGGAGTGTTCCAGCCCGTCCAGCACCAGGGGAAGATCCTGGTGGATGGCGGCGTGGTGGACAACATCCCCATCTCAGTGGCCAGAGCCAAAGGCGCGGACATCGTCATCGCCGTGGACATCAGCGCGAACGTCGGTAATACGAACATCACCAACCTTCTGGGCGTGACACTCCAGGCCACGAACATCATGTTCGCCCTCAATGTCGAGCAGTCCAAGAAGGGCGCCGACATCCTCATCACGCCCGCCGGCATCGGCGACGTCGGGATGCTCGACTTCACGCAGAAGAAGCGCTGCATGCAGGCCGGCATCGAATCCACCAAGCAGGCCGTACCCGATATCCGCAGGGTCATCGATGCCTGGGTCGCCACCCACTCGCGCCCCCCCCTTCCAACTCCCTGATTCCCGCGAAACCTCCGTCTCATGCCCCTTCTCACCAGCAAGGCCAATCCTCGCTTCAAGGCCCTCCAGTCACGGCTCAAGGCCAGCGGTTCCCGGCGTGAAGCCACCCTGCTGTTGGGCCAGAAACTCATCGAAGCCTGGGCCGAGGCACGGCAGACCGCCGCGGGAAAACGCCTGCGTCCGGTCCTCTGGTTGCGTCTGGAACAGACCGATCCCCATCCCCTGGAGGCCACCCTGGGCGTGGAAACCCAGGTGCTGGGCGAAGCTCTCATGCGGGAGCTGGCGGATGCTGGCAGCCCACCCGACCATGCCCTGCTGATGGAGCTGGGCCCCGAACCCGCCGGGCCTCTGGCTCCGCGCGTCATCGGCGCCTGGGGCATCCAGGATCCCGGCAACCTGGGCGCCATCCTCCGCAGCGCCGCCGCCTTCGGTTTCCAGGAGGCCCTGCTGGGCCCCGGCTGCGCCGACCCCTTCCACCCCAAGGCCCTGCGGGGCAGCATGGGTGCCGCCTTCCTCCTGCCGCTGCGCCGGATGGAGGCGCTGGAACTGGACCACGGACACTGGTTCGCCTTGGATGGCGGCCCTGGCGCAGTGCTCCTGGCCGAGGCCGACCTCTCCGAGCCCCTGCGCCTCTGGGTGGGCAACGAAGGCCATGGCTGGCAGGGCGTGGAACTGCCCGAAGGCGTGCGGCGTCTCGCCATCCCCATCCAGGGTCTCGAAAGCCTCAACGCCGCCGTGGCCGCGGGGATCGCGTGCTATGAAGTGGCCCGGAGGTCCAGACCTTGAAGATGCCTTCCCTCCTCCGTCCCATCGAAACCGCCGTCCTGGCGGGACTCTTCGTGCTGGCCTTCCGTTTCCCTGGGGCGCTGGGCGGCTGGCTGGAACCGGCCATGGCGTTGCTCTTCCCCCTGCTGCTGCTGGAGGGCCTGTTCAGGGGACGCCACGCGGCCTGGACCTGGGCCGCCATTCTGGCGGGCCTCCTCCTCCTCTACCTGTGGGTGCCCCAGACCCTCGCCTCCAAGGGCGGCCTGCCCTTCGGCCTGGCCGTGCTGGGGACGGTGCTGTTGAGCCTCTGGGAGGCCACGGGGCTTTGGCTGGTGGCGGTGGGATCCCGCTGGGCCTTCCGGCGCATCGGAGCTATGGGGGCCGCCTGCGCCGCGGCTCTGCTGCTGCTGCTCTGGGAATCCTGGGGGTTCCACGTCTATCCCTGGACCTGGGGCGCGGCCTTCGGTTCCCTGCCCTGGACCGCCCGTTCCGCGGCCTTCCTGGGCGCTTCGGGCCTATCGGCCCTGGCCTGGGGCACCGGCGCCTGGGCGGCGGCCTGTCTGGCCAAGGGCGCGCCCCTGCGGCGGACGTTGGCGGGACCAGGCCTCGCCGTGGGTCTGCTGATCCTCTTGGGAGGCGCGTGGTACCTGCTGCCTCGGGAGGCGGAACGGGCGGTGGATGTGGCCATGATCCAGCCCAATTTCCCCCCGGGCGAGCGCAGACCGGGCATGGAGACCGAGATGTGGCGGCGCAGCGATGCGCTGCTCAAGGCGCATGGCTGGCCCCGCACCGGGCGTCCCACCTTGCTGCTCTGGCCCGAAAGCTCAGTCCTCGGCAGGGACGACCGGCAGTCTGATCCGCGCTTGGCCGCCGAGGCCGCCTCGCGGGGGGTGGCTTGGCTCTTCGGCACCGAGGGCGGCCCCTACAACCTGGTGCGCGGCGAGGCTGCCGGACAACCGGCCTTCGTTTTCGCCAAGACGGAACCCATGGCCTTCGGCGAGCGGACACCGGGCCCGAAGGTCTTCCGCGAATGGATGGACCGGAAGATGGGTTTCGTCTCCCAGGAAGCAGGGCGACTGACGGAGGGATGCGCCTTCACCGTCCCGTCACCTTCCGGCGCACTGCGGGTCCATCCCCTCATCTGCAGCGAGGCCCTGATGCCCGAGCGGACTCGCCGGGGCCTCGCGCTGGGGCAGGCGGACCTTTTGAGCAACCACACCAACGACGGCTGGTTCGACCGCAGCATCGCCACGGATCTGCACGCGGCCCAGATCCGCCTGCGGGCCCCAGAGCTGGGCGTACCGCTGCTGCGGGCCACGCTCTCGGGAAAGTCGGGTGTGTTCCGCGAGGATGGCCATTTCGAGCTGTGGGGTGAGCCCCTGAGCGAAGGTGCCTACGCCGTGGAATTGCGCTGGCGAGCCATCCACACGCCGGCCCGGTCGGCCTGGCTGCTGGTCCTGCTGGCGGGCGGCCTGGCGCTGGGACTGGTGCTGGTAGGATGGGGACCCCTGTCCCGGAAGGCCTGATGGACCGCGACTTCCTCGTACCCCAGCCGTTGACGACCCCGCAGGGCACCGTGGCCTTCTCCGACGAAACCTGGAGCGTGGATCCCCGCGAGCTCCAGATTTTCTTCCAGGCGGAGGAGGTCTACTGGACCGCGGACCGCACCATCGGGCAATGGCG